>OJUG01000197.1_pt1 | contig 97397 bp, 61 predicted proteins | sample 1599841 | NCBI WGS metagenome assembly OJUG01 (sample SAMN04168659, study PRJEB22393) | human gut metagenome | biome: human gut microbiome; feature: stool | host: Homo sapiens | collected 2014-05-12 | reverse complement strand
AATGGCGGCGATAATCGGGCGATAAGGCGGCGACAATCGGGCGACAGCGCCTAACTGTCACCCAACAGTCGCCCAACAACCAGACAATTCCCATGATCAACCTTGGAAATGCCCCTTTAAAACCAATATTATACCCAATTTTTCTATTCCAATAAAAAACAGCGTGCAGGATGATCCCCACACACTGGTTTTCCAACAATATTCGACGGTTATTATACCTTTTCTATCATTTCTTCAACAATTGCTCCCGAATAATCTGTTCATACTTTTCAGGAGTAGCCCCGGTTTCAATGCACGGTTTCCCACCCACCGGGATAAAAAACAAGGTCGGTAGAGCCACCACGTTAAACATACTGCATAACTCTTTTTCCTTGTCAGCATTGATTTTCAGGAATAAAACCCGATCCTTGTACTTCTCCGCCATCTCCTCCATTTCCGGAATCAAGCACATACAAGGGTCGCACCATGTCGCCCAAAAATCAATAACCACACATTCAGAGAATTATGCCTAAATTAAATTTTCCTTGAAAAAAGTGATACCTCAACTACCCCTGTTTGCCCGAGAAATTGTTATAAAGATGTAAAAGGCAAGAAAAAATGAGCGATAAGTTTAATTTTAGGATAGCAGAATTATTAGCGGCACTTTTCACCGGTTCCCACTCAGAACAAGACGTTGGAGAGTTGCGAAATTGGATTCAAGAAAACGAACGGCGTAGTAAGTTTACGACCAAGATTCTCAATGAAGATAATTTCGAATATAACGAAAAAATGCTTGCAAAGTTTCCCAGCGAGGAGAGATGGCAGAGGGTTAAAGTCCTCTTGGATAAAACGGGAAAATCGAAAAAGTTGCGTCTGTGGATGGTCCGGTACACTGCCGCAGTCGTGCTTTTGCTCGTGGCCGTAGTCTCATCCTTGTGGTTGAACAAGGATGAGGTCGAAGAACAATGTCCATTGCCAAGAGTGCTTGCAAGCGGAACGACCGGTGCCCGCTTGACAACAGGGAACGGCAAGGCGATCGACATCACGCAGAATGCCCACTTGCAATTACACGAAGAAGATGGCACTTCGATCACGACGGATTCCCTAGGTATGGTTTACGAAGCCTCGGATTCGGTGGTTGAACAGGAAATATGGAACACAATGGAAACAATGACAGGCAGGGAATACATGCTAGTGCTGGCAGATGGTACTCGGATTTTCATGAATGCCGAGACACAAGTGACATTCCCGGCAAGTTTCAAGGGGTGTGAACGACGCATTCGTTTGTCGGGCGAGGCCTATTTCGAGGTGGCAAAAGATCCAATGCATCCTTTCATTGTCGAGACGGAGGGAGCGGAAGTACGGGTATTGGGAACTTCCTTTAACGTGCGGGCTTATGAAGGCGAGCAAGAGATGGTGACGACACTGGTCGAGGGGAAGGTTGCCGTGTCCGACAGCCTAACAAAACGGGAAATTCATCCTGGAGAGCAGGCCGTGTGTATGCTTGCCGAGGGACGTATAGACGTACGACAGGTGGAAGTGTCATTATACACGGCGTGGAAATCCGGTAAGTTCATATTCCACAATGAGCCTTTGGAGAAGATCATGACTTATCTGTCTCATTGGTACGGTTTTGAATGCCGCTTTTTGGACAACAAGGCAAGGGAGGTACGGATAGGAGCAAGCCTTAACCGTTACGAGGATGCTACACCCATCCTTTCGATGTTGCAAAAGACCAACCTCGTCCATGTCACGCAAGTTGATAACGTGTTATATATTTCGAGTGCAAAATAAAAAAGATGCGTTCGTGTTGGCCACACATAACGCATCGAGGTTAATATCAAAGTTCGTTATACTTTAATTATTCAAAGTTATGAAAAAAAATGACACGTCCATTTCTTCTAAGCGAAGAAAATGGCGAAAATCTTTATTAGTTATGAATTTGAAAGTGATGTTGCTACTGTACACTTGCTTGTACATACCAACGTCTGTCTATGCACAGGAAGTCCGTCTGACAGTAAAGATGGAGAACGCCACCTTAGAGCAGGTAATTTGGCACATTCAACAGGAGACTGATTTCGTGTTCATGTACGGATCAAATGACGTTGCCGAGGTGAAAGGACTGAATGTGAACATGAAAAATAAAACCATTAGCGAAATTTTAGATCATTGTTTGAAAAGTACGCATTTACGTTATGAAATTCAAAACAACGCAATTGTCATCCGCAAGCAGGACGAGAAAGACAAGGAACGGGTGGTAATCAAGGGCACAGTGAAAGACACGAGGGGAGAACCATTGCCCGGAGTGACAATTTTGGAAAAAGGAACTTCCGTGGGAGTTGCAACCGACAGGGAGGGACGTTTCACATTCACAACGGTCAAGAACAACCAGATTGTGCTAGTGTTCTCTTTCGTGGGAATGAAGACAAAGGAGATAGCTTGGAAGGGACAAGAAGACTTAAACGTCGTACTAGAGGAAGAAGCACAATCCATGGACGAAGTGGTTGTCACAGGTTACCAGAGGATGAAAAAATCAAACATGGCCGGTTCCGTGAGTACGGTAAAGGCAGAGGATTTGGTCTTAACGGGTACTCAATCTTTAGAGGCGGCTTTACAGGGGAAATTAACAGGGGTTGACATTCAAAACCAGAGCGGATTGGTAGGTACCCGGCAAAAGGTGCGTGTACGAGGTACCTCCACGCTTTTGGGTAGCCAAGAGCCGGTGTGGGTAGTTGATGGTATAATTCAAACGGATCCGCTTCCCTTCAAGGCCACCGATTTGTCCATGGCGAGCACGGATCCGGATAATATCGACATGATCCGCAACTTCGTGGGTAGCTCGATCTCTTGGTTGAACCCAGCGGACATTAAGGATATTACGGTATTGAAGGACGCCTCGGCCACGGCCATTTATGGAGTGAAAGCGGCTAATGGCGTTATTGTCATTAACACGAAGCGAGGAGAGAAGGGACGTATGTCCATCAATTACTCCGGTAGCTTTTCGATTGGCTCCAAAGTAACCTATGATAAATTAGATTTGATGAATTCCAAAGAACGTGTAGACGTGTCTCGAGAGATTTTCACGAGAGGACTGTGTGGCACGCAACCGTTATTGAAAGTGGGCTATCAAGACTTGCTTCGACAGTATCTGGAGGACAAGATTTCCCACGAAACATTCAATGCAGGCGTGAAGAAGTTGGAGGTGGTAAACACCGATTGGTTCGATTTATTGTACGAGAATCCGTTCAGCTATGCCAACACCCTTAGTATGTCTGGTGGTAACGAGAAGACCACGTACTACGCATCCTTCGGTGTATCCAACAATAACGGTACGGCTAAAGGTAATGATTCGAAAAGCTACCAAGGGAGCGTTAACGTGACGACTACTTTTTGGAACTGTCTGGATTTCTCCGCCCGAGTGAACGGGAACGTGCAGAAGACCCGCGCCTACCACTCCTGCGTGGAGCCATATACCTACGCATCCACGACTAGTAGAGTGATACAAGCTTTCGATGACGAAGGGGAATTATACTACTATCACCATAATAATGGTTACAAATACAACGTGTTGAACGAGTTGGCGGAATCCGGAAACGAGAACACGACCAGTTCTTTAAACACGAACGTGAGCTTGAATTGGAACATCATGAAAGGCCTCCGTTACGAGATGTTGCTTGGTTACAACTACTCCTCTTCCCACGGAGAATCCTGGGCAACGGAGCGAACCAATTACATCACTTACATGCGTAAATACGAGTTCGGTCAATACAATGCCCAAGACGAGGCATACAAAGCCAGCTACCTACCACATGGTGGTGTATTAAACTTACAGGAAACCCGCAACGAAAGCTACACGTGGCGTAACCAGTTATCCTACGTGAAGAACTTCGGTCGACATTTGCTGACTGCCACGTTGGGCCACGAGATCAGCAGTTCCACGTATGGAGGGTTTACCGGTACATTTTACGGATATTTGCCCGATCGCGGGAAAACGATTAAAAATCCACCGTTGAACATCGAATCGCATGAACAGCTTTATCCCAACACAAATTATGCCCAAGGTTCATATAGCATTATAGATAATAAGACCAATCAAGTGTCTGTGTATGGGGCACTCAGCTACACATTCGACGAGCGTTATGTATTCAACGCCAGTTTGCGTTCTGACGCGTCCAACCGTTTCGGACAAGACAAAAATTCCCGTTTCTTACCAGTGTGGTCGTTCGGGTTGCGCTGGAATATGGGTCGGGAACACTTCTTCGAGGGGCAAAATTTCTTGAACGAGTGCAGTTTCCGGTTGACCTATGGATACCAAGGTAATGCCAGTGAAGCCGCTTGTTCCGATTTGATTGCTAGGATACCATCGGACAACGAAGGTGGTATTGTTATGGGAGAATACGTGCTGAATATCAAAAGTCTACCGAATCCGCAACTTAGATGGGAGAAGACGGCCACGTTGAATGCCGGGATCGATTTCGCTTTTTGGAAAAATAAGATCAACGGTTCGTTTGAGTATTACCATAAAAAGACGACTGATGCCATTGTCGAAAAGACAGTGCCGTTAGAGAATGGTGTGGTGAGCATGCCAATGAACGGTGGTACGCTGGAAAACTCGGGATGGGAATTGAGTTTCAGTTTTGCCCCTATTCGCACGAAGAATTTCATGTGGTCGGTGAGTTTGAACACGTCGCAAAACTTCAACAAGGTGACGAATGCTTTGGAATCCAATAAAAATTGGACACAGGCGACAACCGGTAAGGTAAACAAGGAAGGCTACGCCATATCCAGTTTCTGGGCGTTCGAGATGGAAGGGGTGGATCCGGAAACGGGTGTACCCGTGTACAACCTGCCAGACGTGGATAGTCCGGAGGCTCAGGCTGACGCGACAGTGTATATGAAATATATGGGTAAATTGAATCCAGATTTCACTTCCGGGTTGAGCATGATTTTCCGTTACAAGAACTTGTCATTGTCTTCGTCTTTCTATCTTTCTCTAGGTGGAAAGAAATTCCTAGCACCGATGTTCTCCTCGGATATGTACAACGACACACCGAACGAATATAATAATTTGCCCAAAGAGTGGGTGGGACGTTGGCGGAAACCGGGCGACGTGACGAACATTCCTTCTTTGCCGTTTAGAAATTGCGGCTCTATCGACCTGCCGAACGGCAAAGCGTACCTGTATCAGATGTATAATTACACGACGGACCGAGTCGTGAACGCTTCCTATTTGAGGTGCAATAGTATTTCGCTGTCTTACAATTTGTCCAGCGGACTGATTCGAAAGTTTGCCCAAAATGTGGGATTCTCGTTTAACGTAACCAACCCGTTCACGATCGTGAGCAGTGATTTCAAGGGTAAAGATCCGGAGGTTGCCTCAGGTTCTCAACCGTTAGCTAGGAATTATTCCTTTAGCATGAGTTTAAGTTTCTAATGATTAAACAGATAAATCGTATGAGAAATATACTATTGTTTTTATTGTTGTTGGGGGTCGCCGGATGTAACGACTTCTTGGAAGAATCTAGTCAAGACGAGATCCGTCCGTCGACGGTGGAGGATTTGATGCAGGTAATGACTGGCGAGGGATATCCGATGAATTTCTTGGAGTACGGTTATACCGAGCTATTGACTGACAATGTAAAATGTAACGGATCAAGTAGCGATGGCTCAATGATCAGCACGATGGACAACATGCGCTCCCTGTTCCTTTGGGAAGACGATATGTTCGAGAAATTGACAGAAGACGGGTATAATTCTTGGAAAGCTTTGTATCGCAAGATCATGGGCTGTAACACAATTTTAGGCTATATAGATAAAGTGAGCGGTTCTCAAGAGGTAAAGAACAATCTGTGCGGTCAAGCCTATGTGCTACGAGCTTACTACTATTTCTTGTTGGTGAATTACTATGGAATGCCTTATAATGTTGGCGACCCCAAGACGAACTTGGGAGTACCCTTGAAATTGGTGATGGACGTAAACGACGGTTTTATGAAGAGGAATACGGTGGCCGAGGTATATGATCAGATCGTGAAGGATTTGGAGGTTGGAATCCAATTATTAGAGGAACATCCTAAAGATATGTCTTTGTATAAAATTAATGCATTGGCTGGTGAAGCGATATTGTGTCGAGTGTACCTTTACATGGAGGATTGGGACCACGCGTTGGAATATGCGAATAAGGTGTTAAAGAAAAAGCCGACGTTACTTTCCTTCGCGAGTATGCCGACAGGGATGATGGAACCAGGATTTATGGGTCCAACTTGGTCAGTTTACAATTTGTCCGTAAGTGATGAGATTATTTGGATGTATGGTGATTATAAAACATTCTCATCTTGTTTTCCATCCTTGCAAGGATCAATCCCGCCTTTCTCGATTTCCGAAGACTTGCAGAATTTGTATGAATATAATGATTGGGGGTATGATACCGAGTCGGGTCAATGGTATTACAATTATGGCGATTTGCGCTTGCCCGCATATTATCAATACGTGATGGACTTTACTACAATGTTTGTAGGTTATATTTTCGGGTATAAAGGCGGACCGAGCCAGAATTATGCCAGTTTTGGTATTCGAACGGCAGAGATGTATTTGAACCGGGCAGAGGCACACATACGAAAATTCATGGAGACGGGAAACGATGAGTTCCGGGTGTTGGCATTAGCGGATCTGAATAGATTGCGAGCCACCCGTTTTGATACGCAAAATGTAGCTTATAAAGATGTGGACTTCTCGGACAAGGATGATTTGTGGAACTTTTATGAAAAAGAACGACGCCGCGAGTTGGCCTTTGAAGGACATCGTTGGTTTGACTTACGCCGTTTCGGGATGCCGGAGTTGACTCACATTTACTTTGTGGAGAAAGGATTGGAGGAAACGGTCACTTTACAAGAGGGTGATCCCCGCTACGTGTTGCCAATTCCACCATCAGCCATGGATAATAATACTTATTTAACACAAAATAAACGTTAAGAGAAGATATGAAACGAAGAATATTTTTATTGTTATTGGTGATCTTCGCAGTTGCTTGTCACGAGGAAGAGACATTGACCCCGACGGAGACTCCGGAATTCGGATATTCTGTACCTCAAGGTAATCATGATTATGATGATAAGATCGTGGATTGGAAAGAGAGATTCAACACGTTCACTCTATATAAGTTTGAATTGAAAGAGTTGTATTGGGAAGTAGTCAAATGGATAGAGGAAACACCAATTGAGAATGGTGGTACGTATAAATCTACAGGTGGTTTTAAAGCTGCAGTTGCTGACGAGAAGTATGTGGGAAAACAACTGGAATTGATTCAAGAACAGTTCTTGCGCTTTTACTCGGACACAACATTGAAGCGTTGTTTGCCACTGAAGATTTTGCTGTGTAGCCAATTGGATCATTACAGCGTTTATGGATTATTCGATAAAACATATAATATGTACAGTGGTTATGATTGTTTGGCCTTCAACTGGGGGAATGAGAAGGTCTTGACGCTGACTGACGCACAAAAAAATGCGATTCGAGTGGAAACGAATGATGGATTCTTGAGACGTTTGATGTACAAAGCCAAGATAACAGTGGATCCCGCTTTCTTCGAAGTGTCGAATTATAACCAATTGACTTCCACAAACGCATACGAGCAAGGCTGTTTGTTTTATAACACCTCGAAAGATACCGATGCGCTATTCTTTATTACTGCCATTATTTCGACTCCGTATGCAAATTTGATGGCGGAGGATACGACGCCGAATTCGTACAATGGGATTCTAAATCCGAAAAAGGATAAGAACGGTTTGATTCGAAAAAAGTATGATTTGCTTGTAAATTGCCTTAAAGAAAATTATAATATTGATTTGCAGGCAATAGGTAATGCAACATTAGTAAATTAAAGAGGAAGAAAGAATATGTATTGCAAATTATTTATAGTATTGGCAATGTCGTTTACTTCAGTAGTGGGATTTGCGCAGTCGAAGAACACCGCCACTGAGGTGTTAGATTACCGTGAAATGGACGGGAAAATGATTGTGGATGTGATGGTAAACGGGCGATTCCTCCCGTTCGCACTCGATCTAGCTGGGCATACGACCATTTTGTCGAAATATGTGGACGAGGCAAACCCCGAAAAGCATATAGCACATCGACTATTGGATTCCACTTTCTTGTACAAAGATATGTCCTTGCCCCGATTGGAGACTTTCGGGTGGGTAACATTAGGAAATGTTGCCTACGCAAATAATCTCACCGCTTGCGTGTTGGAAGAAGCTCCTTATTTTCAAAAACTTGGCATAGCCGGAGTACTTGGCGGCGAGGTGTTTTTGGGAAAAGTACTGACGATCGACACCCAACGCAAGAAATTGACCGTATCAACACCGACCGCCCCCCCTTACATGCAAGAGGATTATCAGATGAAGATGGAGCTAGTAGCCGGTACGACTGTCGCTTGTGAGATAATATTGGATGAAGAAGTTTTTCCTGTAGTTTTAGACACTTGGAACGAGGGATTCGTTTCCATGACCCCGGAAGATTTCGCCAAGGTAAACGGCAAAAAAGGTGGCAAGGCATCCATTACGAAGGGATATCTGCCGACGGAAAAGGCTACCGCCACCAAGGTCGTTGCTAAAGGTCGTTTCGTGAATGAGGAGTTGGGTGAAGTGGTCGTGGCCAAGAACGAAAATCTGACCCGTTCCATACTGGGATCCGACATTCTCAGAAAAGGAATCGTCACCATTGATTACAAAAAGCAGAAACTTTATTTCCAACCATTTGATTTGGTGAAGGTGCAAAATGACGGGATGGACAATGTCGTGACTGAAATTGTGCCCGGCAAATTGAACTCGATTAACCGAAAGTATTTTTTGGAGCATCTTTACGATTATCGTAAAGATAAAGAGTTCATATTTAAAGGAAATAAACCGATAGTTATCGATTTCTGGGCAACGTGGTGCAAACCTTGTATGCAACTAATACCGGAGTTGGAAAAAATGGCCGAGAGGTACAAAGACCAAGTGGTGTTCATGAAAATAGACGTGGACAAGGAAAAAGAACTTTGTGCGGTGTTCAATGTAAAACTGATTCCAATGTTACTTTTAGTACCAGTAAGTGGAAAAACAACGGTACTAGAAGGATACCAACCAGAGAAATGTGAGGAAATCATTCAAGAACAGTTGTTGAAATAACATGAAATTGATCGAGACGTCTATGGCGAAGTGAAAGATTGGTGCAGATTAAATATATGTAATACCATTTATTCTATAACTTTACTATCAATTCGTCATAGACTATCGTAAATTATCGTTCTTTGATGGACTTTTCTAAAACTAGTATTACTTTGGAAATTAGACAAAAAATAGGAGATAAAAATGCTCTTTTAACTGTTCCCGCAATTTACGATAAGCTGTTTTTTTCAAAGCATGAACTGTCCCCTCGGCAATCCCCATCTCACTGGCAATCTGTGGGTTTTTCAATCCTTCCATGGCATACTTGATGATGGTTCTCATCTGAGGAGGCAACCCCTCAATGGCTTTCCGAACCAACATATAAGTTTCTTGCTCGATAACCTCTTCTTGAAAATATTCTTCTGATTCCCGGTTAGCCTCGTCCACGTATGCCTGATTTACTTGCTCCCGTTTCAAGTAATTCAAACACCGGTTACGTGCCACCATATAAAGAAATCCCTTTACTTTATATATATCCTCGAAATCAGCCCGTTTCTCCCAATAACTCAATAGCGTCTCCTGCGCGATATCCTTGCATTGCTCCTCGTTCTTCACATACTTTGAGGCAAATACACATAGGATAGGATAATAATCTCCAAAGAACTCCTTAAACGAGTTCTTATCTCCCTCCCTTATATCTGCCACGATATTCCGCATATTACACTCAATCTGTTTTTTCCAATTCCATTGACCCATTATTGGCCATCTGATCTACATACAAAAATACATAATAAATCGTACAATCAAAATCTTCAGATTTTCCGGAGGAAAAATATTAAACATATTGGGTCAAAAAGGGGCTATCCAAAAAGTCTTATCCAGTATCTACAAGCTACCCCCTCCAGCTCCCTCTATAAACAGGGGGAGAGCTGAGTTACTCTCCGCCTTCGGGAAAAGGTCCTTCATTCTAAATTCTAAATTCTAAACTCCTTCTACCTTCCCAACTGCCCCCAACCGTCAATAACGCTTCAAGGCACCTTAAGGGCAGGTTCACGTTTTTGGGGAAAAATTACCGGATTATGAGTAACAAGTGTTCGACACTTGTCGAAGACTTATCGAACACTTGTCGAACACTTGTCGAACAATTACAGAAGGTATCGTTAATGAGCCACGAAGGTTACCAGCATCTTACCTGCCTCTCGCCCCCTTCCCGGCCTACTCTTTATACATATTTGGACAGCCCCTTTAAAAGCCACTACTTATGATGTAATAGCCAATTTTTCTATTCATTTCCTTTCAGATTCCATACTTCTCTCAAACTTTCCAATTTATCTTCCTCATCCGGGAAATATTGTTTATATGCCCAAACAAAAGTACGTCCATATTGTTCCGCTTCCGGGAAAGTAGCAATCTTGTTTATAGATTTCTTTACCTGATCCGCCTGACCGAAATAACACGCAGAGGCGACATCACACCAAGCCAAGAAAAAAGCCTTGTCCGGTAAATCCGAAATCTCGATTAACGAACGCATATAAGGCATTTCGTTTGCTTCTCCACAATTCCAAGGATTCTTTTTGCTCGTAATCCGTCCCGTCGTATTATTAATCAAATGATCAAACAACATGGTACGAATGATCTCGAAAGATTCCGTCTCTTGCCCTTTTCCTGCAATCTTAGCCCTATTCTCCACGAAAAACTTAAAACGGGGAGTGAACAAATCTCCATACTTCAATTGCTCGTAAACCACCCAATAACGTTCATTCAATTTCTCTTTGGGAGATAATAACTGAAAGAGCGAATCGGTTAATCTTTTCACCTCGTTCTTCATGTAAGCCTCCTCAAACACTTGAATTGCTATCGGAATCTCTCTTTTTTGAAGTGTTCCTTTCTCGTATTTCTCCATAAGACATTTCCATGATGTTCTCTCTTTTAGACCCCGTTCCACTCGCGGTATAAAAAGTTTTAGAGTATCTGCCCCCACGACTTTATGTTGCAACGTGCCGTCCGGTAAAAACATCAAAAAGGTAGGATAAGCATGAACGTCATATTTTTTAGCAAACTCCACGCCATCCCCTTTCTCCGCATCAATTTTAAAGCACACGAAATGTTTATCAAAATACGTCGCGGCCTCCGGCGTCTGCAAAACTTCCTCACTCATCCAACGGCAAGGCCCACACCAAGAGGTGTAAACGTCCACGAATACCATTTTCTTTTGTTGTCTCGCCACATTTAACGCAGATTGCAGGTCTCCTTCCAGAAACTTCACTCCATGTTGTGAGTACCCGTTAATCGTTAACAGGCAAATCAATATACTTAAAATCATCCTGTTCATACCCAATACTATTTACACAAACGTTCAACTTCTCGTTCAACATCCCCTATACCTCCCGGATTACTAATCACCTTTCCTTCCTTGTCCAGAATCAGAAAATAGGGAACCCCGCCTGTTTGATATTTCGTCAAAAAATCCTTGTAGCCCTCCTTCGAGAGTACATACTGGGGCCACGTAGCCTTCTCTCTTTCAATCGCGGCTTTCCAAGCCTTCAAATTTGTATCACAAGAAACTCCGATCACCGCAAAAGTATCAGGGAACCGCTCCACTAATTTCTTTACATTGGGAATTGCCGCCATACAAGGCCCGCACCACGTTGCCCAAAAATCAACCAACAGATATTTTCCTTGAGGAATAACCTCCGACAAATTACAGGCCTTCCCTTCCACATCATTTAAAGCCAGATTCACGATAGCGCTATTTTTCACGGTCTGTTTGGCATACTCACAATTCTTCCTAAAGACCTTAAAGCGAACGGGGTCCGCGGGAAGAGAAACAATAGCTTTTTCCAACTTCTCGACCTCTTCCCTCGTTAATTCATAACCGCCCCGCATCATGATATTCCCCAAATAAGCCGATATCACGGAATGAGGATGCGAAAGAATAAATTCCCATTGTTTCTCTTTACTCTCTTTATCTCTCACGATCGAAAGATTATACGTATTAAAATCTTCCTGCACCTCTCCCCCTGTAATCTTAAAACAAGGAGTTATCGGGTCCGAAAATGGAATACTATCATAATGAACCGTCTCCACGGTCATTTCCACGTTATCCACGAACACCGGTGTGTAAGTCCATCTAATCTTCTCGGTTTCATCCAAACCTGAAACAAGAGCCAGATTATTCGTAATCAAGGTACACAGCATCGGACTTTCCACCCGTCCTCGAAGTTCGAAACAACCGTTTTTCACGGTTGTTTCAACAATTACCTCCGAAGATACGGTTTCCGCCGTTAAAAGCGAAACATGAATACCATCTTTCATCCCGGGTATTTGTCCCTTGATGACAAACTCCTTTTCTTGAGCCGAAACCCCGGCTCCAACAAAAGACAGCAACAAACTGATTATAATCAACCTTTTCATAACTAATACACGTTTACACCATATTTTCTCAACACGTTCACCATTTCCTCCATCTTCTCTATGACAACAGGATACTCGGCATACGTTTCCCGAAATTCCGTTTCAGACAAGTTAAAGATCTCCTCCACGTAAGCCAAAACATCCGTACTCTTGGAATTAAACGTCACCGTCCAACTGGAAACATACGTCGGTAAAAATCCGACACTTTCCACGGGCGAGGGTACATTCCACGAAGAAATATCATAATAATCTGTACTATAACTATAAAAAACGGCAAGATCACCATCCTTGATCAAAGAAAGGTTATTAACAATCATCGCTTTCATGATCTCGTTCTTCAAAGTCTCTTTCTCCTCATCCGAAACCGTCGCAATATCCCCTAGAGCAATCGCGGTTGCTTGCATTCCTGAATAAACGGCAACTTCACTTGGAACATACGTTCCATAAAAATTATCAAAAAACACCAATCGATCCATCAACAGAATAGAATAGGGATAAAACAATTCCGGCAAATCACTTAATAACTCATCTTGTACAAACTTTGTTGCAACCTCCTTTTTCCCGATAACCTGATAAGGGAAAAATTCAAGTGAATCCACATAATAAGTACCGGAACTCATATTCCACATAAAATCAATCACCTGCCATTCTATAACGGTCTTTCCCGATAACGTTGTAATATTCCGACATCCCAATGTATCACTAAACAACAAATATACTCCGGTTTTGTCAAAAAATTCCCGACGCAACTCGGCCTCCTCTCCCGTCGCATCCTCCGGCACGGCAAAGAAATTCACCTCAAACTGGTCATTACTTGGCCAGTCTTCCTTGCTGCAAGCCCATAAACCGACCGCAATCACAAATCCCAATATATACTTCTTCATTGCTTTCATCATTAATTGTTTACATCTTCATATCTTCTCTCGTTCCGAGGATTATCAAGCATTCCCGTATTCTTATCAATCTCCGCTTTAGGCAAAGGCATCACCCAAGCGGGATCATCCGTCGTCAACACAAATTTCCGAGTCCATAACGTTTCATATTCGTAAGTCGAGCTATTATACGCCTTGTTGACATAAACATGCTCCACCGTCACTTCCTGCGGATACTTTTCTGCCACCCGGTAACGCCTTAAATCAAACCAACGATGTCCTTCCAAGCAAAGTTCACGTCTCCGTTCCTCCCGGATAAACTGCACGAGGCTCTCTCCTGCAAGACTGTTTACTTCCGATTCATCAAAAGCCTCCCGCTTAATTCTTTTCTCTCGCAAAGTATTTAAAGCTTTCCTTGCCGTCGGTTCATCATCGGCACAAGCCGCCGCTTCAGCCAAATTCAACCACGCCTCTGCCGTCCGCATCAGGAAAACATCTGACAAATCCGGTGTCTGAAAAGTCTCTCCTTGCAATTTCCGATAACGAATAGACCCATCATAGTCCGGAACAAAATATTCCAAACGCAAATCTATTGGATTTTGAGGATTATATGCCTCGTACAACTCGTTAGAAATTCGCACATCATTACCGCTGACAAACCCCGTTTCCATCCCATCATTACGAGAATAAAACGTCACGTTTCCGGGTAATGAAGACGCCCCGGTTGAAAAAATCAATTCCGATAAATTCGTATTCAAAAACTCTTCCCCGGAAAAACTATTCAAGTCTTCCAGCCGAGGCCCGTTTTCCGTTACCAAAGCGGCATATTTCTCCGCCTCGTCATATAAACACATATACAAATACACCCGGCTTAACATCAATCTCACGGCATTTATATCCGCCCTCCACACGGATTTCTTCGGAACATCTTTCAGAAACTTCTCCGCATCGAGTAAATCCGCCACAATCTGTTCATACACTTCCGCCACGGAATTTCGACTGTAATATTTATCTTCCACGTAATTTGATGTCTTGATCGGAACTGCCGGATCATTCTCGGCCGTTGACGCCACATAAGGTTTCCCGTAAAAATTAACCAGCAAGAAATAATAGCTTCCCCGTAAAAAATAACATTCTCCCTTAATCCGGTTCACGTTCTGCACATCTTCCTCTTCCGTCATCTCCTCAAATGCTTTCGTCTCCTCCAAAATCATATTACAAGCATTGATATGGGAGTACAGATGTCTGAAATCCGCCCCGTCATCCCATACTTGTTTCCCCTCCACGTCCTCATAAACACGGTACTGCCAAGTGTAATATCCATAAATGGTTCCACAAGCACTAGCGGTAACCCACGAATCTCCTCCCGTCTGTTGACACAATTCGTCAGCCATCACGTGAATCCACGGATAATAAAGCTCCCCGGATATTCCGGAAAACTGCCAACTATTACTCGTCTGATACCTCTCGAAATAAGCATTCCCCAATAACAATTCATCCAGATCCTCATAACTCCGGATATAAGCCTTATCCTGCGAATACTCTTCGAGAAATCCCGAACATCCGAATAGCGCAAAGACACAAATAATTATATATAACTTTTTCATATTGATCGTATTATATATTAGTAAAAAAAGAATCCACCTTCTTCTCCAAATCTTCACCACGCAAATCTACGGCAACGATTTTTCCCTCCGGATCCAATAAAAACATCTTCGGAATACCGGTTACATGATAACGTTTTGCCACAGGACAATCCCATCCTTTCAACGGAGACACATGAACCCACGGCAAATCCAATTCAGCAATCGCCGTAATCCAAGCTTCCCGCTTATCATCCAGAGAAACACTGTAAATCTCGAATCCTCGATCCTTATATTTTTCATAGATCATTTTCAAATTCGGGATCTCTTTCCGACAAGGACCGCACCAAGAAGCCCAAAAGTCCACTAACACATACTTTCCCCGCAAAGAATACAGGGTCAAGTGATTTCCATCCACGTCCGGCAAATCAATATCCGGTGCAATTCCACCCAAACTCGTCGGCTTCATATCATCAATACTAGCCTTCAATGATTTTCCGGGGAAAGAAATTTTCACGTCAGGAGTCAATCGTTCATAATTCTTCTCGATCGCCGGTAAAGAATACTTTGACGCGAGCAAATCCTCCATAAAATAAGCAATCGCTTTCCGGTTCAAATTCGAGTCAATATATGACTCGATCAAAGCATCCGGTCCCTCACCGCTATCACCGAACGCCATGGCGAACACGCGTAACATTTGGATTCCTTGCACTTTATCCATTACCGTTTGTTCGGGACTACCCTGTAACACGAATGAATTTTTCACCGTGGTATCCCCTTGAAAACCTTCCACTTCAATTTCAACGGGTTCTCCATCCAATAAAACAGGCCTAAAATACGTCCCAAATTCCAACATTCCCCGCCCAACTTGATTGATCGGTTTCTCCAGATGAAATCGCCCATCTTTCACGATAACTGAATCAATCACTTTATCCTGATTCTCACCCCAACCCTCTAAAAGGCGCACGACCTGTCCGTCAGCCCCTTTCCAAGTTCCTGAAATCGTATATTTCATTTGACGATCACATCCTGTTGTCAGAAACACGACTAAAGCAAGAAAAGAAAATACAACTCTACTCATTTCCTACAAATTTAAAATGTCACGTTTAATCCAAAAGTAAAAGTCAGTCGCTCAGATAACTGGACCTCGGTAAAGCCACTCTGCACCGGTGTCTGACCTTTCAATTTACTTGAAGTCCAGATAAACGGATTACTAACAGAGGCAGAAACTTCCAACAAAGAAATTCCCCAACGTGCTGCATCAAACGAGTAAGTCAATCCTAAATTCGTACACTTCAAATAATCGGCACGAACCACCCGGGCATTACTATAGTTATACATCTCCCACCGTGTACTCGCAATCTCCGGCACTTGTCCGGAAGTATAACCCGACCAGTGATATAAATTAGCTGACGAACTTCCATCCACAATAAAAGCCGGAATATCCGTATAATCCTCATCACCCGTATGTTGCCAACGTTTCAAAAAAACTTTATTCAAATTACTCTCCGGACGAATCCGAGCTGAATTATCCGAGTACAACTTGAACAATCGTGTTTTAGCCCCCAAACTGTAAGTAAATGCCGCATTCAATCGCCAACGTTTATAATTCACCGTCGTATTCAATCCTCCGAATACCGTCGGTTCCCTTCGTCCGGACTCCTCCAACACCTGCGTGAATGTCTCGTATTTTGTCGCCCCGTAAAGTTTTTCTTTTTCATCTTCCATATCATCAAACAAGGGAAGACCATTTTCCGGGTCTAACCCGATAAACTTATAAGAATAGAATGAACTCACGGCCTTTCCTTTCACCACAGCTGTCCCGTTCAGAAAGTTTGAACGTTCAAACTGATCGGCTGAAGGAAGAGTACTTACCTCATTATTCGCATGGGAAAATGAAGTAGAAATGTACCAGCGTAAATCCTCTGTCTTTATCGGGCTTACCGTGAATGAAACATCGTACCCACTATTCACCACCTCACCCCCGTTCACCACGTACGAGGCCATACCATTCACCTCGGATATTTCCTTTTCCATATAAGCATCAGTGGTCTTTTTCCGATAATAAGCGGCGCTCACCATCAAACGACGTTTAAACATAGAAAATTCCACACCAAGATTCAATGATCCCGTTTTCTCCCATTTCAATGCTGGATTCGGGTAAATACTTATGGTCGATACATACTCCCCGTAATGATCATCTTCCGGTTTTTTGCTAATAACCATCACCGGAGACTGATTGTCCAGCATATTTCCTTGATACCCGTAAGACATCTTCAAACGCAAATCATCGAACCAATCCCCATCACCCGTGAAATGTTCCGCAATATTATAAGTAAACGAGGCTGACCAAATCGGTAAAATCTTATCATTACTCCTTTCCCCGAATTGATTCGAACCGTCATAACGCATATTGGCATTCACCGTGAATAAATCCCCGTAACTGTATGACACACTGCCATACCACGACAACATATTACTCAAGTTATCCGTTATTTGCGGCACATTCGTCGCAGCCCATTCATCATACGACGGGTAAGTTCCCGGAGCTACCGTGACAAACTGTTTTCCCCGTTCCGGATCATATCCCCGAGTAACATTCTGATAGGCATCATATTTTGTAGAATTTACCTCCATTCCGGCAGAGGCATTTATATTATGTTGCTGGTTTGCACCCCAATACCGATTCAAGTCAGCCTGCAAACGGAACATATATGCCTTGTTCCTGATATTTTGCACGGTCAACTCCCCTCCTTTCGGCATGAGCGAACTCTCTTCCAGCTTATCCCCGTAATTACTTTTCCGGATTTTTGCGGCATAAAAACTTTTCGGTCCCCAGTATCCCTCTATATCTGTATTCGTAACAGAATAGGACAAGATTGTTCCTATTTTCAACCACTCCCAAGGTTTTATATCCAGATTCGCACGGAATGTCACTGCAGAACTCTCTTGTTTTTTACTACTATTCTCCAACTCGTTCAATACATTATAATCATAATAATAGAATGATCCTCCCGGTATCTGATAGAAACTATACTCTCCATCCTCCGTGTAAGCTGGAATCGCACGACTGGTATTATACGCGTAATCAATTGGTGCAATCTCACTCTGATAATATTTCCGTTTCGAAGTATTAGCATTCATATTAAACGAGGCTGCCAACCAAGACGTGAAATTCATATCCAAATTCAAAGTACCCGTGTATCGTCTGTCCAGATTCGGTTTCACCACGTCCTCCTCAATATTCACTCCAACCGATGAATAATAGCGGATTTTCTCTGTACCTCCCGTCACGCTCAACGTGTGAGAAGAAGATAAGGCATCCCGTGTTAATAACTTAAACCAATCCGTGTTTGTTTTTCCAAGATAAGCGACCTGATTTTCGAACTCCTTGTAGGTAATCGTTCGGTTATACAAATCTCGTAATAACTTTTCATATCCTACCCATGTCACATTCGAGGAATACTGGTACCCCGCTTCCGCCAACTCTCTGGAAACACCCAATCGTTCCTTAGCACTCATTAAATCAATATTTCGATCCGAATAACGAGGCCTTAACTTCAACGTGGCTGTTCCACGATAAGAAATTTGCGGTTCCCCGACGTGTCCCCGTTTCGTGGTGATCACGATTACACCATTAGCTGCCTTCGTACCGTAAAGAGCCGTGGCAGAAGCATCTTTCAACACGTCGATACGTTCAATATCCTGCGGATTCAACCCGGAAATAGCATTACCGATACGATTTATATAATCCGGATCATTCAATTCATCGGGAGAAATTTGCACGGGATCTTGAACAATCACCCCGTCAACCACCCACAACGGTTCCCGGTTACCAATCAACGTTGAGGTGCCCCGAATACGAATACGGGGAGCTACCCCCGATTCCCCGGAATTCGTCATTACCATCAAATCAGGAATCTGACCTTCCAGCATCTTGTCTATTGTCGTTACACCGGGAATCATAATATCTTCCATTTTCACCGAGTTAATAGCACTCGTGGACTTCCGACGGTCAATCACTTGGTAACCGGTAATCACCACCTCATCCATTTCGTTCACCTCTTCTTCCATCACCACGCTCAACGCCTTCTCTCCCTTCCACATCACCTCCTTTGTCCTCATTCCCACGAACGAAAATACCAGTACCATCGAATCCCGTCGAGGAAGTGTCATCGTGAAATCACCATTATTCGCCGTGGCAACACCTGTTGTCGTTCCTTTCAATACCACGGTTACTCCCGGCAATCCACTCCCTCGGGTATCTTTTACCACTCCCTTCACCGTAACTATTTTCGAACTATCCGAAGCAAACGACGATAAATTCCGCTTAATCACGACCACTTTTCCTTGAATCTCGTAATACAGCCCTGTACCTTTCAGCACCTCGTTCAAAATGTTTTCCAAAGGAGCATCTTTAAACACGGCATTCATCTTATGAATCCCTGTCACGTCCGTAACGTTATAAAAGAATGTTATATCACTCTTTTTCTCCAATGCCCAGATCACCTCTTCCAACGTCACGCCCTTCAAATCTAGGCTCATTCTGGCATGTTGCGCCCGTACATTTGCCGATATTGACATGACGGTACATAATAACAGACACGTACACAATTTCATCATCCTAAAAATTTTTACATACATTTCCCCGTGGGGAAAGTACCCTTTCCACTTTTTTTTCATAACTTTGTAGTACAGATTTAATTAAAACACTTTATATACAAAGTGAAAGTCTTAACGGGTGATATTCGCAGTATCACCTGTTTTTATTTCACTCCCAAAATAATTCGTTTTCCGTTTACCTCCACCGTCAACTTATCCGTAGCCCGCAACACGTTTAATATCGGTGTAATATCTTCACTACGATCCAGCTTACCGGCAAAAGCCATATCTTTTATTGATTCATCCAAATAAATTACTTCCATATCATACCACCGGGCCAATGTCCTCATAATATCTTCCAACCGGTCCTGTCGGAAAATAAAATGCCCGTTCTTCCACGCCACGAACAAATCCGGGTCAACCTCCCGCACTTGCAACTTCACACCCTCCCGATCCCATTCCGCTTGTTGATTAGGTCGAATCTCCACCTTTTCCTTCTTATCCTCTCCCGCAAAGACAGCCACTTTCCCTTGTAACAACGTGGTCTGCACATTCGATTCATCGGGATAGGCCTTCACGTTAAATTCAGTTCCAGTCACAAGTACATCCATATCTCTCGTTTTTACAATAAACGGGCGCTCCTTAGAAGCCGTCACGTGGAAGTACGCCTCTCCTTCCAAAATAACTTCCCGCCTTTCCCCGACAAACTTTTTGGGAAATGTAATCACACTCTCGGCATTCAAATATACCCATGTGCCATCGCTCAATATCAAGTTATACTCCCCCCCCGTGGGAACAATGATTTTATTCATGACCTCTTTCCCTTCTGCCACCTCTTCCTGACTATACTTTACACGGGAAGAATCACTTATAACCACGATTCCACTCGCCTCCAAATCCTTACTCGATTCTTGATTACCCAATTCAATCTCCCGACCATCATCCAGCACCAACAAAGCCTTCGCCTTCCCCGGCTCAATCACGGTTTGGGCAATTTCACCGATTCCAACCTCTTCTTGTTTATTCATCCAAACACAAACACCCACTACGCATAGGACGAGAATAGCTGCCGCATATCCCCAATACCGATGAATTACTCTTCGCTTACTCTTTATTCCCAACTCCCGCTCGTAAATTGCCACGTATTTCCCCACATCAATAGATTCCCGTTTCTCCATATATTGCTTCACCCGCTCTCGTTTCACAAGCTCATCATAAAGCGCACTATTTCCCGGCGATGCTTGAATCCACTCCTGCAACTCTTGTTTTTCATGACCACTCAATCCCTCCCAAAGTTGCTTGGCGATCAATTGACAAATTCTCTTATTTCGTGAAATTACATCCATATTCTCATCTTAGTTACATCTATATAACAACTGAAAAAATGAAAACGATGAATCGCCTTTCAAAAAAAATACAATTTTAACATTTTGGATCACGCCAATTAATGTAAACCATTAAAATCCAGCAAAAAAAGAAGATAAAAATAATCTCGTAACAGCCCTTTCAACTTCTTGTAAGCATTTTGCTTTAACGTCCGCACGGAATTTATCGATATTCCCAATTGTTCGGCAATCTCCCCGTTCGAAAGTTCCTGAAGTGATAATAATATAACTTTCTTCGATTGCGGTGCAAGCTCGTCAATCGCTTTATAAATCATCGAATACACCTCTTCCTCGATCACGTTATCCCGCAAGTACTCTTCCGACTCCAACATTCCACGTTCCACGTACTGGGACACGATGGAATCATGTTTCAACTTATTCAAAGCCAAATTCCTCGCCATCGTGTACAAAAAGCCCCTCACCTTATCCTCCGTCTCGAAGGTCATATCTCCACGCCACAACCGGATAAAACACTCTTGGGCAACGTCAGCCGCCGCCTCCATATCATTCAGGTACTTATCGGCAAACATCACGATGGAAGAGAAATTTCCCTCGAAAAAAGCCTTGAATACCTGCCTGTCCTTATTATTTATCCCAGTTAGTACATCCATGAAGGAGTTTTTACCAATAACAACCTACTTAATTATTTTCCCAAAAGTAGGAAATATCTTGATAACAGCAAAAAACAATCATTCACTAAATACATTTACCCACGACTCGTCATTTTCTATTACGCAAGTATAATTATTATAAGATAATAATGCAAGTATAATAAACAAAACATGGTACCCCACCGAGTACCATGTTCGACACCTAAAATGTCACATCCACAACAATTATCTAAACGAGACTTTCTACCGGGCAAAAAGCTCATCCATCTTTTTGGACAGAGCCTCTCCCCGTAAATCCTGCGCAATAATCTTTCCGTCCTTATCGATAATATACATCCGTGGAATTCCGGTTACCCGGAAACGCTGGGCTATCGGGCAATCGAACTTGTTCAACGTCGAAACGTGGTGCCAGTTCAACTCGTTTTTCTCGATGGCATTCACCCACGGTTCTTTCTTCGAATCCAGCGAGACACCGAGAATCTCCAATCCCTGATCGTGATATTTCTTGTAAATCTCCTTCACGTTAGGCATCTCCGCCATACACGGCCCGCACCACGAGGCCCAAAAATCCAGTAACACGACACGTCCTCGCAAATCATACAAGGACAACTCCCGGCCACTGGGAGTTGTCGCTTTAAAGTTGGGAGCAACACCCCCAACGCTCACCATACCCATCTCGTCTATTTTCTTTTTCAACTCGATACCCGGTACAGATTGTTTCACCCGGTCGGTCAACTTATTGTAGAAACCTTGAACTTCTTCAAACGTGTAGTTATCCATCAAATGACTCTCGAAGAAATAAGTCGAGGCATAAGAATTACGAGCCGAGTCCATGTAATTATTCACGGCGGCCATCAAAGAACTATCCAGAAGGGCAAACACTCGTTTCAACGAATCCACGGCCACCGGGTCGCTATAGTCAGCTTGACTGGCTGCCATCATCTTCCCCAACTGCATAAAGGAAATCGTTGTTTTCAAAGTACTCCCTTTTTCCAGTATCTCCTGTTCCTTATTCCCCGTGCAAGTCACCGTCACCGAAGTCGTGGGCTTTCCTTTCCACTCTTTCGTAGTCTCTTTAAACATGACATTCATCGGCTCTCCATCCACGATAATCTCCTTCCTCTTGTCTGTATTATAAACTAATACCATCTTTTGCACCCGATCCACGTTTCCTTTCAACAAGAACGTGAAATCCGGGGCCACCACGGCAGAATCTATCGCCCGAAACTCTTTATTCCCAACAATCTCACTCAAATAAATCTTCTTCCCTTCCCCGTTTTCCCAAGTCCCCGCGATCCGGTAAGAAACACCCTTCGAACACGACAACACCAACGTGCAACACGCCAGCATGAATATCCCTCTCGTCAACATTTTCATCCTATTTTACTTTATTATATTATTCTTCAAACAACTCGTCTATCTTTTCCCTCAGCTCTTCTCCCCGCAGGTCTTTGGCAATAATCTTCCCGTCTTTACCGATAATATACAATTTCGGGATCGCCACCACCTGATACAATTTAGCCACCGGACAACGATTCATCCCCTTCAGAGAGGAAACATGATGCCACGTCAAACCGGCCCTTTCGATCGCCTTCTCCCAGTTGGACTTATTATTATCCATCGACACTCCCACGATCTCCAGTCCCCGGGCATGATATTTCTCGTAGATAGCCTTCACGTTAGGCATCTCATCCATGCAAGGCCCACACCATGACGCCCAAAAATCGATCAACACGATATGCCCCCGCAAATCCTTCAACGCGAGCTTTTTCCCATCAGGGGTAGTCAATTCGAACTCGGGAGCCGGACTACCGGGAGCCAACCGTTTCAATTGGGCAATACGCTCTCCCATCTCTTTCCCCTTCTCCGTCTGTTTCACCCGATTCGTAAAACGATCGTAAAATGCAGCGATTTGCTCCAAAGACATCATCCTCAACATATTCACCTCAATAAAAAACGGAGCTACATCACTATCACTATACGATTTCAAAAAGGCCTCCATCTGATCCTGTTGTTCTTTCGCGACTCGTTCTATTTCTTGGGTGATAGAATCCCGTTTTTGCCGAGTATCAGCCCTCTTCAACGAAATTCCCAACCCTCCCAAAGAAAAATTACGAATATAATCATCACCCCAAAACTGAATCATCGCTTGCGCTGCAGCCTGATCCCTTGTTTCATTCTCCAACACGTAAGGCCCGGACGGATTCTTGTATGAATACTCGGACTCCTTAATCGCCAGCCGCAAGGGTTTCCCGTCCAAAAAGATCGTCCGGAACCCATTCTTCGCACTCATCAACATCGCACATTTTTTCTTGTTGACTTCCCCGCGTAAAGCAAACGTCCCGTCGTCAGCCACGACCACCGAATCCAAGAACTCGCCCTCGACATTACCATCTTCCAACGTCCGCACGCTAATCGTCCTGCCTGCACCGTTTTCCCAAACACCCGTAATATCATACGTGATTTGAGAATAAGCTGTCCCACAAAGGAGACAACACATCATCAAACTTAAAAATCCTCTCGTCATCATCTATTTTACTCTTTATCAAAATAACCAACGGGGAGCAGATCATTTGGGCAGAACGAATTCTGCAAGGCAACCGGGTCCATCTCCATCTCTTTAACCATAAAATCAGCGATCAGGAATGCTCTCTGTTTCACAATATCGAAACGAGCAAAAATACGATCCATCTCGCTCTTCGGGGTAGACATCAAGAAAGAAAGATAATCTCCCAAATCCTTCCCATCCTTATGCGGCATAAAATAACCATATTCAAGGAAAGCATCCGATCCAACCAAACCATTCGTGTACAACACGTAATGATAAGCATCAAACTCTCCTTCCGGATCTGCATCCTCCTCTTCATCAAACATATAAATAAACTGATACGTCACCAAAGCAAAGAACTCATCCGGAACCTCCATCGTGTTATATATATTATTCATAATTGCCGTCACGATTTCCGAATTCATGGAATTCCAATCGCTATCCGTGAAAGATTCCATTTTCACACCGACATTCGAAACCGCCAAACCATGATTATTTGTCACTAACGTGTTTACCAGATTCGATTTATTATAAGAAGACGTATTACAAATAGAATCTACCAGATAAATCTTCTTCGGCAAAAACTTAGCAATAAATTCCTCCGGATAACCGGCAAACACTTTCTCCAGCATAAACGTCACCATTTGAGCCACGTGATCCTTATTCCCGCTCTTCACGGGAGCATACCAGTAAACCGTCCGCCCGTTCCAAGTGGTATAAAACTCCGTCTGATTAAAATCGTACAGCACGAACGAACCGTATTTCTCGTACACGGAATAAATCAGCTCTTCCAACGAGCCCTCCTCCCCGCGAGGTAAATCAAAAGGAGGATTCCCCAATTCCGGTATCGGGTTTATTGAATCTTCCGATCCACATGAGGCCATTCCCGACAGGAATAAAGCCAACATGATATATATCGCCATTTTCATCGTTTTCATCTCTATCTATCATTATTAATTTCCAACAATTGTTTCTCTGGAATTATTCGTCATTCCGTCATTGTACTCCGTTTCGGAAAGCGGGATCGGTAATAAATAATTCGGGCTTCCCTGTTTCAGTACAAATGTCTTTGATGAAGTCATCGAAGAATAGAATTCATGCTTCACCTCGGGCATCCCCTGCCGGCGCATATCCCAAAAACGCATGGCCTCCTCGAAACAAAGCTCCCGACGGCGTTCCTCCCAGATAAATTGAATCAAATCTTCCCGAGAAGCAAAATCCGAAACATTCTTTGCCTGATAAGTATCCCGGGAAATCTTCTTTACCCGCAACTGGTTCAACCAACCAATCGCCGTCTGGCTCACCCCGGTCTCCTTCCGGGCATACGCCTCGGCCAGATTCAGATATACCTCCGGACTTCGCCAACATTCACGGGCCTCTCCTTCACTCGTTGACAAATAACGATCCGACTTCATCGGAAGAGCCTGTCCCGAAAAATACTCCGGTCTTAACCTAGTTCCACCCAATTTAAACAACCGGGCAAAATAAACTTCTTTACGCAAATCCCCATCCTCGTACAAATTCAATAACGCATCGTCTCCCGTCCATGACGTATGGAACCCCAGCGTGTAATTCGTGTAAAATAGATTAGGAGCCAGATAATTAAACTTATTATCATTCTTACTGAAAAGAAATACAGTCTCGTCAATCGCAATCTGGTTAATCCAGAACGTTCCGCCGGAAGATCCCGGTAACCCGCAAGTCTCCCGATCAACATCATTCAAATCATAGAGTTCATTGCCACCTAGATTGATAAACTCTTCCGAAGTACGAATCACCTCATCCCAATCCTCTTGGAACAAGGCCACCCGGGATGCCAGAAAATAAATAGCCGCGGGCGTGATCTCCCATTTCGTATAATTCGTACTCGCATTCTCCAAGTATTTCTCCGCGTTCTTCAAATCCTCATTCATCAGTGCGTAAATCTCTCCCACCGTAGCCCGTTCCGTCGGGCTGACATCCACGATCGGGGACGTACGTTTGATCACACCCAACTTATTCTTGTTCTCTTCCGACCAAGGTGTACCATACGTGTTTACGAGACAAAAATAATGATAAGCCCGTAAAGCATACGTCTGTGCCGCCAGCTTGCAATACGTCCCGTATTCACTCGCCTCGTACTTCATGTCCGGCAAGGCATCAACGATAATATTACACGCCAGAATATTCTTGTAACGGGCATCCCAGAAATTATCCGTGATATACTGGGAATAATCCGCCCACCACGTGTACACCATCTCCCCGTAACCCATACCGGGATCGAAATCGTCAATAAACGTCACCTTACTATTGTTATACATCGACTCGTCATAATACAACGGGCCCATCTCCACGTCATCCGTCATCAGATGAATCCATTCGATCTGGGACGCAAACTTATCCGGATAACCCTCTCCCAATAATATCGGGACATAATCATTCACCAGTGAAGGAATTAACAAATCATCAGAATCTTCCTTCAAATAATCATCACAAGCCGACAAAAACCACGGCAAGAACAAGATTAGAATATATATATTTACTTTTTTCATAACGACCTATTTTTAGAAAGACACATTTATCCCAAAACTATACGTCGGAAGGGCCGGGATATTCGCACCGTTCGTTTCCGGGTCCAGACCTTTCCATTTCTTATCGGCAATCGTGAACAAATTCGTCACTTGGAACCGTACCAGCATACTGGAAACATGCAGGAAATCCAACACGTTCTGCGGCACGCTATAACTCAACGCCACCATTTTCAATTTCAGAAAATCGGCCTTCGCCACCCGAATGTCGCTGTCATTATACAGCTTGTAAGGATCTGAACTCCCAGCTATTCCCTCGGAAATATCATACACGCCACCAGTCTCCGTACCCAAGTAATTCTTCATATCCGTTGAGTTATAAGGAGCCGGATAAATCGTGTTATCCCCCACCTGTTTCCAACACTTCAGCCACTCGTCTGAAAGATTCGTCAAAGGATCGATCGTGTAAGAATCGTAAAATTTCGGAAGACGGGAAACACTACCCGTACTGTAAGCAAAATTCAAGGATAAAGAAAGTACTTTCTTGAAAGTCACCTGCGTGTCGAATCCCCCGGAAAGTTTCGGAAATATAGAACCGCAATGCACTAATTCCAAATCCTGCCGCAACGCCCGATGCACCTTTTGCCCGTTTTTCGCGTAAAACAAAGGATAACCATTATCCTGATTTATTCCGGCAAAACGATAAGCATACATGGAACCAATAGGCTGCCCTTCCACGGCCAACGTCCCGGCCAGCATCTGATCCACCACGATAGCCTCGCTCAAATCATCCCGATTCGCCAACGTGATCTCGTTCACGTTACGCCCGAAATTAAACCCGAAACGCCAATCCCAATCCCGGTTATTCACCAAACCCAAGTTCACAAATCCCTCGAAACCCTTGTTTACCATTTTTCCTGCGTTATAATACAACACGTTTTGCCCCGTGGAAGCCGCCACTTGTTTCGACATGATCAAATCGGAAGTATTCTTCCGGTAAATATCAAATCCTCCCTTTACCCGTCCGTCAAACAAAGCGAAATCGACAGCCGCATTCCAAGATTTTGTCTTCTCCCAACGCAAATCGGGATTCGGCAATTTTGAAATTTTCGAAATCGGTAACCCGGTCACGCCATCCCGATCCCCCACCGTAACAATCAGGTAAGGAGTGGCGCTCTCGTGAATATTCCCTTGGATACCGTAAGAACCCCGGAATGACAAATTATTAATCCATTTTGCATTTCCCAAAAATGATTCATTCGAGGCAATCCATTTCACGGCAAACGAATAAGTCGGCAACCACCTGTACTTCGGGTCACTACCAAATTTATTGGAACCGTCCGAACGAATATTGGCATTGAACACGTACCGGTTATCATAGCAATAACTGGCAATCCCGAAGAATGAAGCGACTTGCGTGAACGAATTTGTATTCGTCGGCTTATTTCCCCCGTACGTGCTGATATAACTCGGTGTCTCCACCGGACTGAACATCTCCCCGAACTCCGGCACCCAACCGTATCCCGTCGTGGAAACACCTTTATACTCGTTCCGACGAGCCTCCGTCCCGGCAGAAACCGAAACATCATGAGCGCCGAACAGATGCGAATAAGACAACATATTACGCAACGTGTAACCGCTTTTGCGAGTACTTCCCTGCGTCAACATTCCCCCGTAAGGCAACCTTGAATCGGAAAACTCCGGGTCGTACTCCGTGTAAGCGCCATACTCGTATCCCCGGATTTCAGTCACCTTATACGATTGTGCAGTCGCCCAATCCCTCGTATTCGTGTTCCCGGTATGCCACGAGAAGGTACCTTCATACTTCAACCCTTTCCACAATTTTAGCCTCAAAGCCAGCAAAGCGTTAAAATCATCCATCTTGGAAGACTTACCCGTGTTCTTCAACTCTTTCAGAATATTATACCCGATATAATCCCGTCCTGTACTTCCAGCAGCCCGGTAACTCATGTAATACGAACCGTCCTCGTTATAAGCCGGCATGGTCCGGGTCGTCGAGTAAGCGTAATCAAACGGATTCACCACGGAAGAATACCCCGTGTTAGAAGTCGTGGCATAATCAATCTTGGCCGTAAAACCCAAGTATTCATTATATTCCACGTCAACTTTCGCCAAGGCACTGAATTTTTCCGAATCAGAACCCCGGGCTGCCCCCTCGATATTTGAATACCCCGCGGACACGTAGTATTTCACGGCCTCCGTACCCCCGCTGACATTCAACGCATGAGTATGCGTGACATCCGACCGGAATAACAGGTCAAACCAATCCGTGTTCCTCCTCTGCAGCGTCTCCACCTTTTGCTCGAACTCCGCCTGTGAGATTTGCTTGCTCATCAATTGCTCGTAAGCCGCCTCGTACGTTTCCCCCGTGGGTACACGTCCAAAATTCATATTCGATTCGATCAACTGACGGGAAAAAAGCACTCGTTCCCGTGAATTCATCCGGTGATAATTCTTATAGGAAGGTCGAGTATTCAGTGTCAAATTCCCATTATACGAGATCACCGGACGACCTACCACGCCTTTTTTCGTCGTGATCACGATCACCCCGTTGGCCGCCTTCACCCCGTAAATTGCCGTTGCCGAAGCATCCTTCAACACCGTGATCGTCTCGATGTCCTGCGGATTCAAACCTGCAATAGCATTACCGATCAAATATTCGGCATCCTCGCTATTTATATCCGAGGCCGTGAACGGCACGTCCTGTTCCAGAATCACCCCGTCAACCACCCAAACCGGAGACTTATTCCCATTGATCGTGGCATTTCCCCGGATTCTGATCTTCGGGGTTGCGCTCGGTTCCCCGGAAGTGTTCAACACCATCATTCCGGGAATACGCCCCTGCAACATCTGGTCAATCGACCCGACTCCCTGTACCATAATATCTTTAGCCTTTACTGTAGAAATGGCACTTGCCGATTCCCTCCGGCTAATCGTCTGGTAACCCGTCACCACTACTTCCTCCATATCGTGGGAATCATCCTGCAACACCACGTGCAGCATCTTCTGTCCCGTCCACTTCACCTCCCGACTCTTCATCCCGATGAATGAAAACAGAAGTGTCAGAGAATCCTGTTTCACGGTTGTCAGTGAAAACTCCCCTTTCGAATCCGTCGCCACCCCAATCGTCGTTCCCTTGATTAAAACGGTCACTCCCGGCAGTGGTTGCTCCCTCTCGTCCTTCACGACACCCTTGATCACCACCTCTTCCGGTCCTTTCTGTTGTTGCACCTTCGTCAACACGATCACGCCATTATCATACAGACACTTAATTCCCTTCCCCGCGAAAACCTCATCCAGCAAGGTTAACACCTGCCGTTCCTTAGCATGAACATCAAAACGAGGAATAGCCTCCACGTACTCACTCTTGTACATAAAACGAATACCCGTTTGCTCCTTAATCTCCCGAAGAAACTCCTCCACGTTACAATTTTTCATGTCCACGCTGACCACCTGATTCTGGGCAACCACGTCCCCCCGAACCTGTACCAGCAACACGAACATTAGAAAACACATCATTTTCATCACTCTAAAGATTTTTTGAGCCGAGCGTAAATTTCCTTTACATTCTCCACTTTTTTTCATAACTTTGTCGATAATAGATTATTATTAGCCAGAACCAACTGGCGTTCACTACAAGACGGAAAGACCTGCCAGTTTTTCCGTTTTTATTTTATGCTCACTACAATCGTTTTATTTTTCACGCTAAAATGCGCCCCCGTGCTTATCTTCAGGAAATGCAGGAACTCTTCCACCTCGCCATACCGCTTCATATCACCGGACAAGCGGATTTCCTTCAATTCTTCATCGGCATACACCACATCGCAATCATACCATAAAACCAATTTGTTCATCACGTCCTCCAGCCGATCATCGCTAAAAACAAAATCCCCGTTTTTCCAATCGATGTACTTTCTGACATCAACCTCCTTTACCACAATCCCGCTCGTCTCCACGTCACAAACGGCCAGTTGATTCGGCGTCAACATCACCTGCCGGATTCCGTTCTCCACTCCCACTCGTCCCTTCACCAGCACTGACTCCACGACCTTCTCCTTCCGGGAATTTACATTGAATTCCGTGCCAACTGCCGCCACTTCCACCCCGTTCGCCTCCACGATAAACGGGTGATCCGCATCCGCTTGCACCTTGAAATAAGCCTCTCCCTTCAACCGCACCACTCTCTTCTTCCCCACAAAACGCACCGGATAGACCAGCTCGCTCTCGGAATTCACCCACACCTCGGACCCGTCTGCCAACACGATCCGGTACTCTCCCCCTCGATTCACCACCAGCTTGTTATACACCATGTTCCCTGTCTCTTCCGCGGTCACCGAATCCCGGTAAGCCACCATCCCTTCCTGTTCCACGTCAATAGCAACCGCCTGTTGCTCCCGCAACGACTTCCGTTCCTTTCCCAACTCCACCACGTCCCCCGTCGAAAGGAACAACCGTGCCTTGGAAGAACCGTGATGGATCACCCCGCTTTCTGCCAATGGCATATTCCTCACCTCTCCTATCCACCAGTAATACCCGCCCCCGGCCAAGAGCAAAACACTCACGCAAGCAGCAACTGCCACGGCTCGCCGGAACATCGCCCTCTTCCTTGCCACTCGCCGGAAACGTCGTTCGCCTTTCCCGCTAACCAACCTTTCCCGCATCACCCAGCGCTGACGCAAAAACTCTCGTTGCAAATCCTCGAAATACCGGCGATTCTCCTCCTTCTTACCCAACCAACTTTCCACTTCCCGCATCTCCTCCGAAGAGAGTGATTCTCCCTGCCAGTATTCAAATAATCGTATATCCCGTTCTTCTTGATTCATATTATTCTACTCAATATTCATATATAATAGACATCAACAAGTAAAACGGTTGACAAGAAAATGAAAATATTTTCAAAAATTATCGTGATGATTGATTTTTTTCCTCGTTGAGAGCATATTAAAGATACAACTAAAATCGCAACCTTTACGAACACCCTCATTAGCAAGTAGCCCAAGTAAGCTGGAATTTGTCCCTGTAAAATAAAAATTTCAATAAAACACCTAACAGTTAGAACTATTATTCTGTGATCAAACTATTATAATAGACTTATCCAATCATTAACAATTACTATTATAACCTAATATTTTATCATTTCAATAGGACAGGAATAGGGCCGGAATGGGAGCGGAATGGGAGCGGCTCACAATATGATAACAACATCATAGCATTTCAATAACACTATTTTACATTTATTCAAACAAACCTTTTGTCAAACATTCCTAGATCAGAACGCTTACCACCATCTTCTCGGAACCTAAAGTTTCGGGGATTTATGACAAGATTTTCCAAACGATCGAGACCTTCTATGATCTTCCCCGTAAACAAGCACGTACAACAAAAAAGCCGTATCAGAAACAATCCCCCTCAACGTCTTCAGACTACGCACCAATAACGTTTTTACAGTGGCCACCGAAATTCCCAGTAATTCCGCCACCTCGGCATATTTCATATTTTTCAAATGCACGCATTCCAACACCTCCCGGCTTCTAGGCGGTAACACGTCAAGCGCTTTCAGCACCTGATCTATCATGTCTTCGTGCGTCACCTCCTCATCCTCCCACACCCTTTCCACAACCGATATATCCGGAATCCGCCGCATCCGACTCTGATCCTTCACCTTTCGGATAGCCATATTCCGCACGGAAACATACAAGTACGACCGTACCCGTTCCCCCTCCAGATTCTCGTTCAACTTCTTCTCCCACAGCCGCACGAAAAAGTCCTGCACTAAATCTTCCGCCTCCCCCATATCATTCAATATCGTATCAGCCCACAAAACCAATTCATCGTAAAAACGATCATATAACTCATCCACCGAGAAAACCTTTCCTCCAGAAAAATGAATTGTATGTCCCTGTTTTCCTCGCACGTATTGAGTATTATTGCTTTTTTATCTAAACTCAAAAATAGACAAGATTTCTTCATTTTCCAAAAGGCCGATCACTTTTCCTGAAAAACAGAGCTAAATCATATTTCCATCCGATCTCATCAATCAAAAAAGGCAACCCTCACATGGAAGATTGCCTTTATTAACGATTTCAAATCATTACTTTTTCAGTAACTGTTCTTTGATGATTTGTTCGTGTTTTTCTGGTTGCGCACCCACATCAATAATCGGCTTTCCACCAACAGGAATAAAAAATAAGGTAGGCAAAGCGACCACGTTAAACATCGTGCAAAGTTCTTTTTCCTTGTCTGCATTCACTTTCAAGAACAAAACCTGATCTTTGTACTTTTCCGCCATCTTTTCCAATTCCGGGATCAGACGCATACAAGGCCCACACCATGTCGCCCAAAAATCAATGACCACGGGTTTATCTCCCTTAAACACGAACTCTTTATCTTTACGATAATCGTAAATATGTTCCAGAAAATATTCACGGGTAATCGGATTTAATTTTCCGGGGACAATCTGCGTTGCAATATCTTCAACCACGTCATCCTTCACTTCCGCCAAATCAAAAGGCTGGAAATAAATCTTCTGTTTTTGATAATCGATAGAGATAATTCCTCTCTTTAAAATTTCAGCTCCTAACACAGAACGTGGTAAATTCTTATTCTCCGTCACCACAACATCAGTTAAATGCTCCTTCACAAAATCACAAGTACCAACAATTTTAGTTTCAGAAGTTTTTTCCGTTTCCTTATATCCATTCGTGATGAAAGCCTCTCCACCCCTATTCCCAGAAAGTTTGGCATAATCATCCGCTTTCATAGAAATCATCCCGTCATACCAAGTATCAAACAATACCGGATAAGCAACTCCATCAAGCATCACTTGGCAAACTACCGGTAATCCCGGTAGGGGATTCGCCAAATCTGCACGATGGTCCAGTTTCATATACGAAGGTCGATAAGGTTTGGAAGTTGTTATTTTCTTACGTTGTGCATCAATCGTCAAGACCACGTTCTGAAACAACGTACTTCCTATAATTCCTGCCACCCCCAATTTCCGTAAATAAGGTTCGTCTTCTAGAACGAAAGCTGAAATACCATTACCGAACACGTTGTTTCCAAAAGCGATCGAATTAATGGACACGATGCCAGTTGTCGCCACCTGTTTGTACAAAAAATTGGTATAGGGTAAACGACCTGCCACATTCGTGTCAATATGGAATTTTTCCACGTATTCCGGTAATATTGCCGTATGTCCAGCCAAATCCAACACAAACGGAGCAACTTCCCCGTTCACGATCACATCCAGAATGATTTTCCCATCTACCTCCCGGTAATCTTTTACCTCAGTAGCCGAGTTCTTTGTTTGAGCAAACGTAATCATCGAAATGAACATCAACCCCAAGAATATAATTAATTTATGATTCATACCTTCTAAAATTTAGTGATTTTCACCTTTTTCTCTTTCCCGTCTTTCAAAACAACGATCTCCGTCGAATTTCCCTCTACAGCATTCAACAACGCATCCACCTCTAATTGACTTTGTCCCAATTCAGATAAATCTTTACCATTAATCCGAATCACTTGATCACCCAACGCGACCTCATCTTTCAAACTATCCCACACTAACGTAACCTCAAAATGTCCTTTCACGGGCAAAATACCCACATTCCACAATTCTTGCTTTCCCAATCCATCCTCAACACAATCCTCATAAGGGAAAAAATAAAAACGCCCGCGTATGTAATCAATCACCACTTTACCATATTTCAGCATATCCACCCCCATAATAGAACTTCCGCTCCGAGTAGTAACACTTTCAAAATTCGTGAACTTTTTCCCCAAGAAATTAACCTCGTCAAAACGTACCTTGACAATATCCTTCGCATTGGCCATATTCAACCCTCCGATACCCAGTGCATTTATCCCAAATGCCTTCTCCAATGAATGAGTACCCTTCATTTCTTTCAATGCCTCGTAATCATTGTAAAACAGATGCAATAAGCCGTCTGCCCCCGTGTCAAACATCACAGGCCTTTTTACTCCTCCAAAATCAACGTCCACAAACGGTTGAGGGACACCGCCAACCATAGGCACGCCCTCCGTAATTTTCAAACCTAAAGGACGATAAGGGTAATTTATAATCATAATTTGCTCGCGGGCATCAAAAGTAAGTACTGCCTGCCCGAAAGCATCACTACCTAATAACCCAACTACGCCCAATTCTTTAAAAAATCCATTCTGAGGAAATATCAGACTTTTTATTTCAGCTAATTTATAATTCGGACTCAGCTGTACATTGGACAAAATAGCTTCCTGATAAGAAACACGATTACCGTTCATGTCACTCACGCCAAGATTCCCTCCTGCCGCAACAGCTTTCATTTCAACGGCCGCTTCCCGTATCGTCCCGGTCGTTCCTCCCGTATCCACGATATACTTCACCGTCACGCCATTTACCGTAACAGGAATAATAATTTTATCGTGGATAAACTCATAATGAATCGTGTCACATATTCGTCGAGAAGCCGCCTGTTGAGCAACTCCCCGCACGAATAATGACATCATCATCACGCACACGAATAATATTTTTAACTTTACCATAAACTACTTCTTTTCGTACACTATAATCTTCTCGCCATTTTTGGTCTGAACGGTCAACTTAACCTTTTTCTTCGTCTTCAACTCCGGGATTCCGTTGATGATACTCTCGCAGAAATCATATGTACCAACTGGCTGACCATCGATTTTAATCACCTTATCCCCAACTTCTACTTCTCCTTTCATGGCATCCCACACGGTTGCAACCACCAAATCCCCATCTTTCACACGCAATGCCACGTTATAGTGCTTGCTTTTCAAATCATTCTCCGCCTTGTACGCCTCAAAATAGAAACGAGAACGGGCATAATCCAATGTCACTTTACCATAATCCAATAATTTCACTCCCAACAACGTCAACGGTGGCGTGGCAGTCTCTGAACTTACATTCAAAAAACGCGTTCCGCCTATAGAAAGTTCCGGGAATTGAACCCGATAAGAAGAAGCGGCAGCCGATTCCCCGGCAACCCCGATTGACGCCCCCCCGAACCCTTCGGACAATACCGTAAAAGCACCGACAGATTTCAATGCCTCAAAATCCGTACTTTTTAAAGAGAAGAAACCGGGAAATCCCGTATCAAACAAACAATTGATACTGTTTCCTCTTCCGGCTTGTAAAGCAACTACCGGCATTCCCCTTTTCACAAAGCCAAGCATTTTTCTTAAAGAGATCGCCGGAGCTTGTTCCCCATCCGAAATCGTGATCGTCTTCGCTTTACCATCAAGCTCCACGATCATTCCTTTCAAAATATCACTACCGATCAACCCGTCCGTTTGAAAACAAGCAAACGGAGAAGGAGTTGGTAATTTAATGGCCGGAACATGCATGAAATGATACATTCTATCTGGGAAAAGTAAACTTTCAATTTCTACACGAGGATAGGCAAGTTTTTTACTATTCACATCCGTCACCACCAAAGAATCTGTTAACGGCAATCCCAACTCCTCACAAATCTCCCCAGACAAAGCGGTCTGCCCGCCCGTGTCAAAAATAAACGAACGGGGAGTTCCGTTCATGATCATCTCCACGATCATCTTTCCCCCCACCAAACGGTAAGGCAACACAGTTTTACGTGGCTGGGCAATCCCTGGGATTGCCAGCACACATAATAACAACGAAATCAATATTCTCTGTTTCATCTTGATTCCTCCATCAAAATTATTTCGCTAACTTATCTGCCGCCATGATAGCTTGATAAGCATTTAAAATTCCCCCGGATAAACACAAATCTTCAAAAAGGAATAAATCTTGTGCCTGTTTGTTATTCACAACAATCCCTTTCTCCACTTCTACGCCCTTGCGAGAGGTTACTGTTTTCAATAAGATATCACGTATTTGGGAACCGGTCAAGTTCGGGTAATAAGCTTTAATTAAAGCTGCAACCCCGGCAACCGTAGCCGATGATAACCCCGCTCCACTTCCTGTTTGATAAGTGTCTCCCATATATGAAGAATAGATGTCCATACCCGGAGCGAACAAATCCAACTCTTTTGCCCCGTAATTTGAATTCAAAGAAGGATTTCCATTTTTATCCGATGAAGCCACAACCATTAAATTAGTCAATTCTTTCTCTCCATCCATCCAGCGATTCGGGAAAAAAGTTTGTTTTGACAAGTCTCGTGATAATTCCCAAACCGGAACAATTACCAATACACCTTTACTTTCGGCATAACGCAACGCCTCGGCCACCCATTGTCCTTGTCCTTCAGGATATAACGTATTTTGCTGAGGCAACACAATTACATCCGCCTTATGATCAACAGCATAACGAATGGCCAATGCCATATCCTTCATATAAGGCTCCCCGCGGGAAGCACTCACTCGTAAACACATGATTTCCGCCTGATCCATAATTCCATTCCCTCCTAAATCATTATCTCTTTTACCACCGATCACCCCGGCTTGCATGGTACCCATTCCGGCTTCAGATGTCAACAGGACATTATTTCCATATTTGTTATCATTTATATCCATATAATCATCCCCGACAATATCAGCACGTCCATCACTCCCATATCCTTTTAGTGTTCTTTCGTAATCCTTTTGGGATTCCGCCACTATTTTATTAACAAAATTCTTATACACGAAATCCAAACTAGGAGTTTTGTAAATATTAAAGCCCATGGCAATCATGGTAAAAGCCCGATCACGCAAAGGATCAGCTGGAGCTTTAGGATCATAACAAGTTGCAAATTCCGTTGCCGTAAGCTCTTTTCCCGGGTATTTTTTCTCCAGTTCCTCTTTAAATATCTGACCATATTCCTGATAAGTATAGGCGGCTTGCGACCCCAAGTAATATCTACCAATTTCCGATTCCGGAACCACGTGGCTCATAAAATAAGTATATTCCGCTAAATTTTCAGGAGGAGCAACTTTTGTTCTTTTTCCATCTATAATTTTAAAATACTCACCCTCTCTACCTTGAAGATAATCACCATATTTTTCTTTCAAACGTAAGAATTCACGATCCCCTTCCTGCATCAATTTTTCCATCACTTGCCCGTCCTTACCTCCTAAAAAGTTCCAACCATTAATGTCGTCCACCAACCCGTTTTTATCATCATCTTTCCCGTTCGCCTTCTCTTTCTTGTTAAACCAAATCGCTTGTTTCAAATCTTCGTGTTCCACATCCAATCCTGTTCCGATTAAAGCGACTACCGGCCTTTTCTTTACTTTTTTACCTTTCAAAAACTCATAAGCTTTATTCACTTCTGCCCCATATACTCCATCCTTATCAAAAGAACAGTTATACCAATCCAAATCCGACTGTTTCTTAGCCGTTTGATCATCCTGATTGACAAGTTGTGCATTTAATATACCCACATACAAGCACATTAAAAATAAAAGAGAATATCTTTTCATTACTACAGAATTTATTATATTATACGATACAAAACTTCAAACATCCAAAAAGTCATCTAGTCGATTTTTTAATTCACCATTTTGCAGTAAATCAAAAAACGCTAACTCAAAAAATATAAAATCAAAATCAGTTTCCTCTTGCTCTCTCTATCGCCTCCCGGACTTTTTCTCCTCGCAAATCCCGATCAACAATCCGCCCTTCTTTATCGATTAAAACGATAAAAGGAATCGTGTAAAAGCCGTATGCTTTCTGTATCATGTTAGGTTCGTTTCCAGATGTAAATCCTTCCTTGTCCCACAACATGATCCAAGGTAATTTTTCTTCCTCAAGCATTTTCTTCCAGTCTTTTTCCCGTCTATCTAAAGATATACTGATAAATACAAGATCATCACCTTTCAATTCATCATAAATCGGCCTAAGATATTTCATCTCATACCTGCAAGACCCACACCAAGAAGCCCAAAAATCAACAAGTACAAATTTACCCCGAAAATCACTCAACTTAACCATTTTTCCCTCCGGATCCACAAATTCAAAATTATACGCCTGTGCCCCCACGGCAAAGTGGCTTAAACTATCCACCCGGTGTGCCAACCAACGGGCTGAAGTTGTATTCCGATCTGCCTCAGGAACAAGCTCTAATAACATTTTGTTAGACTCCCATTGCGTCATATCTGCAATATAAGCTAAAGCACTATACATATTTCCCCGCAATTTTCCCTTTACTTCAGCATTCACGACCCGTTTCTTTGCAGATAATTCCGTCGGAATCCATCGCGATAACTCCAAGAAATCGTCAATTCCTGTAAAAGCCAACGAACTACTCTCTGGAGCTTTTTCATTATAAAATCCTTTCACCGTTACATCCCCATTCGTCAAATAAATAGGCTGTTTCGTGCTACCAATAGTTAAGATATATACATCCGGTACTATTTTTTCCGGTCCTTTTCGAAATTCTTTTCCGTTCTCCACGGAAATGGAGAATATCTCGTTTCCATCAATAGAAGTCACTTTAACTTCAGTGGGAGACAATAGCCGTAATTTACCAGATAATGTTAAGCCTTTTTGAGCTTTCCCGGGGATAATCCCCCCGAGAAAGACTAAAAATATAAATAGAATTTTCAACATATCTTTTTTATTTCAACTCAGCATCTCCTATCGCCTGCAAATCGATCCCATAATTCTCCTTGAAACTATTTACAAGAATCTCATATTTTTTCCGAATTAAACCGTTCACATCCTTCACCGGATTTAAAATACCCACATACGTATTCGTACTCGTATTTTCTGCAATCAAATCCTCATACGGATTCGAAATGATAGCTTCAATAAAATATTTAGCATCGTCCGCTTGTTTCGTTCCAGCTTTAATAAAACCACGAGAGTACATGTCAGTAGCCGTAATTCTCTCATAATTCATTCCTTCGTAGAATGCCGGATCCACGATCACTTTGGCTTTATCCAACAAACGTGTAAGAAAAACATTATTTACCTCTTTTCTAAAACTATTCTTTTGCACATCAGTGAAGGTCAACACACTTTCGTTTCCCCAGTTAAACGCTAAATAATCATAACCGTTATACACATTGAATGTCTTACTCAAGTCTCCATAAGCAGAATATTCGTCTAACTTACTACACAATAATATTTTCAACGGCAAACAACGATTCAAGGTTGTATCTGGATAAAAGTTCAAAAACAACGATTCAATCAAATCCAACTGTTCCCCCACATACTGTTCATCAGCAACTTCACCTCTCAACCCCTTCGTGAAAGGGTAGTAACTACCTTCCGGTTCCGGTTTTGACTCATACCAACCATTCACTTGCCAATACAACTCTTTCATATTAAATTTATACAAAATGAATGTATTGCATCTCTCTTTCCAATCCACGATACGATCATCGTAATCATGTTCTCCTTGCGGCACGAAATACCCGAACTCAGGAGTTTCCGTCGGGGTCAACTGATCATCATCACTACAAGCGACCGCCAAAGCCATCAATAATAATAAATAAATTATATGCTGTTTCATAACTTTATACTTAACGTTTGTTCTGTTCTAAATAAGGATTACGATCCAAAGCTACCTGCGGAATCGGCAACACGTAACGAGGGTCACCCTCGCGCAAAGTCGTAATTGTTTCCGCCTCACCCGTTTTTACAAAATAAACATGTGATAATTCAGGCATACCGTAACGGCGTAGATCGAACCAACGATGTCCTTCAAAACTCAGCTCTCTCCGACGTTCCTCTTGATAGAACTGCCACAACTCATCCGCATCCTTAATATCAACTTCTTCGTAAGCCGTAGTCCGCGTATCATAACGATTTTCACGCAATTTATTCAAATCAGCCAAAGCCAAAGTTCGGAAATTTCCCTCTCCGGTTTCCATGAATTTACGTACATACACTTCCGCTCTGTTTAAATACAACTCCGCAGTCCGGATTCCGTGGGCTGCATACGATAAACTCCGTCCTCCTTTATACCCGTATTCGGGGAAAGCAACATATTCAAATGGGGACCAATTCAAATACATATTCCAATAATAATATGCATATACCCGTAAATCTCCATGATTATTCGCATCCGTAGCTGAAAAATCATACAAGTCCATTAATTCATCAGAAGGAGTAAAAGGATTCATTGCTGAATAGGCCGACGGGTACAAACTGGAGAACATCCCCGATCCCCCATACATCCAAATAATCTCGTCACTCGTTGACGGATTATAAATACTCCACACACTATTTCCTTGGTACTGCATAGCATCTGTCGGCATACTAGCTAAAGAAGTTAAAGTCGACTTTTCCTCCAATACCATATTAGCATATTTCAAAGTATTATCCAAATCCTCCATGTAAAGATACACTCTACATAAAATAGACTTTCCAGCTAAAGCATGGATTTTATATAGAGACATCTCCACCGGATTTTCTTCTAACAATTGAATTCCCTTTTCCAGATCTTTCACGATCTGCTCGTACACTTCTGCCACCGAATTCCGGGCCATAAAACCATCATGTACAGCCATTTCCAACTTCAACGGCACACCTAGATTTTCAGCAGGATTTCCAAAATTATAGGGCAACGCATAGTAGTTCACCAACAAGAAATAGTAATAAGCACGTAACACGTATGCCTGCCCCCGCAAGTTATCTTTTGCCGTTTGTTCCCCTGTTACTTTATCAATATAATCCAAAATCGTGTTACATCCCATAATCTTATTGTAACACTTTTTCCATGAGTTATAACCATCAGCCTTTAATATCTCGAACATATCATCTTCCCAGAGAAAGAGAGAGCGAATTTCTTCCACTCGACTTACCATAGTCTCATCAGTTCCCGCACCATTACATTGCACATCATCGGAAAGCAAATCTGTATAAGGATAGTCCAACATTCCCATGGGGTATCCCTCTCCAACCATCACCTGCATCAAATCATCCACTGTTGATGGACGTACTTCGTCCTTACTGGACTCTTCCAAGAAATCGCCGCATCCGGCAAATCCCAATAATAATAAAAATAATAGTATATTTCTCATACGATTTATTAGTCTAATCATTAGAAACTCAAGTTTACACTAAATGAATAGTTCCGTGTTATCGGTTGCGATCCGGTTGCCACCTCGGGGTCTCTGCCCTTAAACTCACTGCTCACGATTATGAAAGGATTGGACACATTGAACGAGAAGCTCATATTTTGGGCAAACTTCTTGATCCATCCCTTGGACAAGTTGTAGGACAATGAAATATTGTTACAACGCAAGTAAGAAGCATTTACCACCCGAATATCTGCGTAATTATATACTTTCGCAAAATATTCACTCGAATTCGGTAAAGTTATCCCCTTTTCCCCTTTCTGAGGTAAAGATGGTATATTCGTATAATTTTCATCCCCCGGTTTACGCCAACGTTTCACCAAATCTTTTGGCAAATTATTATATTCGTTCGGAGTATCATTATACATCTCTGCTGCATACATTGGTGCTAAAAATTTCTTCCCACCCACGGAAAGATAGAACGACGAGGAAAGTGACAGATCCTTGAAACGAAAACCCATACTCAAACCGGAAGTAAAGTCGGGATCCAATTTACCCATGTGTTTCATATATATCGTGGCATCTGTTTTAGCATCAGGAGTATCGACTCCCGGTAAGTTGAAACGAGGCGTACCATCCTCTGGATTCAACCCGTCAAATTCAAATGCCCAAAAACTGGACACAGCATATCCTTCTTTGTTCACGTTTCCAGTCGTGGCTTGGGTCCAGTTCTTGTTGGACTCTAATTTACTCGTCACCTTATTATAGTTCTTGGAAGTATTCAACCCTAATGTCCAAATGAAATTATTCGTACGCACTGGAGCGAAACTAAAACTCAATTCCCATCCATAATTCTCCAACGAACCACCATTCATTGGCATACTCGTCACTCCATTTTCCATTCCCACCTCCTTGTTAATAACTGCATCTGTAGTCTTTTTGTAATAATACTCAAATGATCCGTTAATCTTATTTTTCCAAAACACAAAATCAACCCCAGCATTCAATGTTGCCGTTTTTTCCCATTTTAATTTCGGATTAGGCAAGCTCTTAATATTCAATGCATATTCACCCATAACAATACCTCCCTCATTATCGCCTGCAATTCTAGCGATCAAATCGGGAGAGGCAGCCTCATTAGCATTCCCTTGGTATCCATAAGTCAATCGGAAACTACACTCGTTCAAGAAATCTTGTCCTTCTAAGAAATGTTCCCGTCCCATATTCCAACGCAACCCGAACGACCACACCGGTAAAAAGCGAGCGCTTTTATCTTGCCCGAAACGATTGGATGCATCTGATCGTATACTAGCGTTAAATACATAACGCTCATCGAAAGTGTACGTAAATGCACCATAAAAAGACAATTTATTCGCCTTGTTATTAATAATCGACTTCGAAGGCTGTGCGTAAGTTGTATTCGCTGAAAGATATCCATTATTTTCGGTATTCAATGGGGGATTTTTAATCGTATTTCCACGTTCCGGTAAATATCCCCAAAAAGTACCAGTAAAACCGTCATATTTAGAGCTACTGGCCTCCTGACCTACCGTGGCTGTCAACAAGTGTCTACCAAAATTTTTCACGTATGATAACTGGTTTCTCCAAGTATAATTCTCATTACGCGAATCCTGCATATTCAATTCACCTCCATGGGGCAACCCACTCTTTTTATATTCTGCATCATTCGCACCATATTGCCCGAATTCGTAGCCACGTTTAGCCGTAATATAATAAGTTCTTTCTGTTGCCCAAGACTGTCCGTGAGAGGAAGTGTAGCTATAACCAATTGACATCTCATATTTCAAACCACGTAAAATATCCAAATTCAAACTAATATTCGCATTCAATGAATTGGAAGTGTTCTCATTTCCGGTGCCTGCCAACTCATTTAATATATTGTATCTAAACTTATTAGCATTCTTGTAATAATATAAATCTCCATTATCATCAAAAGCCGAAATCACACGACTCGTAGTAGAAGCATAAGAATAGGGTTGCACGCTACCATGAAATCCCTTTGTCTTAGCAACACTCCCGGCCACTTTAGCAGAAAAACGCAAACGGTCCCAAAATATCGTTGTCACGTTCACACTTCCCTGATAATTCTTAGAATCATTTCCCTTAGCCGTACCATTATTATTTGACATACCAAAAGAGGCATAATACGTAGTCTTATCACTACCTCCGGACACGCTGATACTATTAGAATAAGAGAATGGATTTTCAAACAACAGATCGAACCAGTCCGTGTTAACTGTCTCTAATCTCTTTACACTAGCATTAAATTGGTCATAGGAAATCTTATCCTGCAAATATTGCTGTAACACTTCTTGATACCCTACATCCTGCAACACGTTACCGTTAACCAAACCTCTCTCGTATATTTCCCGGGAAACATCCACGCGCTCTTTAGAGTTCATCAAATTCATCTTGTCGTAAGTTACCTTAGACCCTATTGAAAAACTGCCAGAATAGTTAATAGACATACGTCCTTTTTCTCCTCTTTTTGTGTTGATCACGATAACCCCATTAGCCGCTTTCACGCCATAAATCGCTGTAGCAGAAGCATCTTTCAATACAGTAACATCTTTAATATCTGAAGGGTTTAACCAAGAGATTGCACTACCCACGAAATTACGGATCATATCAATATTGTCCGGATTCGTGTTAGACATAGACAAATCGGTTGCCTTAAAAGGAAGTGGGTCTTCTTGAATGATTCCATCGACTACCCATACAGGATCCTGACTACCTAACAAAGTTGAAGTTCCTCTCACCCGCACTTTTTGACGAGTACCAACCAAACCACTTTGATTCTGAATTGCCACTCCGGCTAACTTCCCTTGCAAAGCCTGTTCCAAAGATTGAGTACCTGTTAAAACCAAATCCTCGGCTTTCACCGTGCTGACAGAACCCGCCATATTTGATTTTTTCACGGTTTGATAACCCGTCACGACAACTTCCTCAACCTCTTTCGTATCCTCTTCCAAGACAACATTCAACATCTTCTCTCCCTGCCACTTCACTTCCTTAGTCTTCATTCCTACAAAAGAAAATAATAGCACCACGCTATCTTGCTTCACGGTCGTAAAAGAAAACTCTCCATTTATTCCGGTAGCAACACCAACAGTCGTTCCTTTCCCTACAATTGTTACCCCCGGTAATGGTTCCCCCTTTTTATCTTTCACCACTCCTTTAATCACGACCATTTTATTTTCAGGATTCTCATCCTTCACCCGGATAATTACCAAACGGCCATTGATCTCGTAAGTCAATTTTGTATTCGCCAAGCAAATGTCCAAAACTTCCTTTAAATCCGCTTGTTTCACATTCACGTTTACAGAAGAAATCTGATCCACGTCTTCAATAGAATACAAGAAGGTATATTCACCTTTCTGTTCAATCAACTTGAACACATTTTCCAACTTCCCACCTGTCATCGAAATATCATATTTCGCCGTCTGGGAATACGCACCTGCCATACTTTGCAGGACACACACCAAAAGTAGTAATACTGTCACTTTCATCTTTAACAAACTAATTTGCAACTTTCTCCCCTTGAGAAAGTCAAATTCTCGTTTTTTTTTCATAGTTTTGTTTAATTCTTTAAGGTTAAACTCTATTGCTAGTTTGTTGGAGCAAACTACCAATAATGAAACTTTAAGCAGGGAAGTGTTGGAGCACTTTCCTGTTTTTTTTATTTGGCTCGCACTATAATTTTCTGTTCATCTACTATAAAATTCACTTTCCCTGTCTTTTCTAACATTTCCAACGTTTCGGATATATCTGCATATCGCTCCACGATTCCAGAAAAAAGTATGTCCTTCACCCTACTTTGTTCGTAAAATACCGTCACGTTATACCAACGAGACACATCATCCAGTATCGTCTCTAAACGTTCCCGACGAAACACAAACCTTCCTTTCGTCCAAGCACCGTAAGCGACCGCATCAACTTCACGCACATCAAGTTTGTTTTCCCCTACCAATAAATCCGCTTGTTGATTCGGTAAAAGTTCAATACGTTGTGTGGGAGTTTTCACCTCAATTTTACCACTCACCAAAGTTGCCGTCGAACGATTATCTGCAGTAAAAGACCTCAAATTAAAGGATGTCCCCAGCACTTTCACCTCCATTCCATTTATTTCCACGATGAAAGGCTTGCTCTCATCCCGCTCAACTTCAAAATAACCTTCACCATCCAAACGTACCCGCCGTTCTTTTCCTACAAAAGCAATCGGGTAAGTCAATTTAGTCCCCGCATTCAACCACACTCTCGACCCATCAGCTAATGTTACTTGAAATTCTCCCCCATTCGGGATTTCTAACACGTTAAGTCGTTCGTCCTTCACGGTGGATTCCGTTTGATACACTAACGTCTTATCCACTTGTTCTATTTTCCCGGAAAGACTGTCTTCAACAATCACCGTGTTATTGTCTACCAAAACGACTTGTTCCCCGTTATCCAAATGTAATATCGCCTTTTGTGTCCCCGGTGTAATCCGGGCTACTTTTTTACCTTCCTGTACCGAATCCTTGTTATCCGACATTTGAAAGGCAAACCATCCCGCCACCACCAATATCATTACGGATGCCGCATATCCGATCCATCGCAACGACAACCGAGGTCTTTGCGGGGCTATCTGTTTTTCAATTTTATTCCACACCTGTTCCCGATGTACATTCCGATATTCAGCATAACTCCGACTTAATGAACTTCCTTTTGCTAATTCATCGAATATCTGCCGATTAAAATCAGATTCTTCCAACCAAGCAAGCAGTTCTTGCTTCTCCTGCCCAGTAAGTTCCCCGATTTTATCCTTATAGATCAATTCCGCTATTCGAATATATTTTTTAGTCATATCTATTCATTTATATTCCTAGAACAACTGAAATAAAAAAGCGGGTAGTGAAAAACTAAAAAAAATCGATCTTTTTAGTAAGAATGTTCTAAATAAGAAACAGAAGATAAAATTGATCTTTCAATTTATCCCGTAATAGTTTGTAAGCATTCTTTTTATGGAATTTCACCGTGTTCAAAGAAACCTGCAACTCATCTGCAATTTTCTGATTATCCATTCCTTCGAGATTCAACAAACACACCTTTCTGCAATGTTCCGGTAAAGAATCAATAGCCGTAAAAATTAATCGGCGTGTTTCTTCTTCGATCACCGACCTCATATAATAAAGCTCCGCATCCTCGTCCTGCAGGATTTCATTCATATAATGTTGCTCAATCTTACGATGTTTCAACACATTCAAAGCCTTATTCCGTACCGTAGAATATAAATAAGCCTTCACGGAAAGTTCATCCGGAAACTCTAACCTGTTTTCCCACAGAGCAAGGAAAGTATCCTGCACAAGAGATTCACTCTCTTCTCGCTCTCCCAAATAACGATCAGCAAAAAGAACCAAGGAATTAAAATATTGATCGAACACTTGCTTGAAATCAAGCCGTGTACCATTAGTTAATGTAAAACAATAATTCCTGTTCATACCTATCATCCATCTCTATGAATGGCAAATATGCAAATAAATTTTGAATTATTTCAATATCAAGGGAACACGTTTCCGACAAATCACTCCTCTTGAAGTTATTCCTTCCACGATAACCGAATATTTTCCGTACGTATCTGCCGTGTAGAAAGACAATTTAGCCGGGGCATCTTTACTGATCTTGACAACCGGTTGCCAGTAAATTGTCGAGCGTTCGTCATAACGATTATCCCGACGCACGGAATCAATCTCGTATTTAGGCACGTAAAATTCGTCCGGGATCTGGTACCCCATGATTTTAAAAGGTAACACATTGGGACGTCCCAAATCCTTCGGTGTCCACCCCGGTTCCGCGGAGATAATTAATACTCCGTTAGCCCCCCGATCTCCAAAAAAGATTTTTCCTTGCATCTGATCCAACAAAGATATATTCCGCAAAGCACCCGTCGGGATCAAACGAATCTGATCCATCGTTTCTTCAAAATCATTTACCAAAACGTACAATTTCCGTCCGAATTGCTTGAAACAATCTTCCCCATCATCATCTTTTTCAAAAGTCACACCCGGCAACTGTTGCACGATCCAAGTTATATCCAAAGCTGCATTTTCTGCAATCTGGGCTGAATCCAATTGATGATTAGCTATATTATCGTAAAAAGAATAGCTCTTTTTCTGTTTCCGACGAGACACGAGTACTTCGTCTAGCACGTACACCTTCTCCCCGTTCTCGTAATAATAATCCTGCCCGAACTTTTTATAAAAATCGTCCTCTTTTTTCTTTGCCTCCAACGTGTTAGGCAACGTATAATGTGGAGGTAAAAATTCATCTTGATCTATATTCACGGTTACCCCCCGACGTCCTTTAGCGCTTAATGCCTGCACCAAAAATGAAGTACTGTCATGGAAAGCCAGACCGTCAATCAAAAAATTCCCGGCCTCATCCGTTTCTGCCATCCGACACAATCCATAATTGGAAATCAATACGATATTAGCCCCCTTCGACTTCTTCCCCCAGAAATTATTCACTCTCCCGGAAATCACCTGCCCGATCTCCAACGGGTATTTTAAATCATCAAACTCCCCCCTAGCCAACTTGGATACGTCAAAACGAGTCCACCCGTGTGTCATCATCACCAAATCCAGATTATCCGCAATCTCTGGTGTCGTATCATTGAAATAATAAGCCGGGTTATCAATGTATCCCTTCAAATCCGAAGTCAACAATAAATTGGATAAAATATTGTCCTCCAAAGAATCCTGCACCACTTTTTGATCATCTGTCACAGATATTGAAAACGATCCGTCTAACAGGCCTTTATATGCCTCTTCGAAATCGATCTCCATTTCCACCAACTCTCGGGCAATATACGTCGGCTTATCTGTCGTAATTTTCAACTCCGGACGCTGGTTACGTTTCACGAAGAATAATCGTTGACTATACACCTTTCCCGCGGCATCAAGCAACACGATATGTGAAATCCCTTCCGGCAAAATATTCAAATTCACACTTCCCCTTTGCAAGCCATTTACCCGATTTATCCCGACAACGATACCCCGACAATGCACTACCGTGTACAATTCCTCCGGCAATATAGCATTCTCCCCTTTGATCACCCGATAACTCAGAATTGAATCCTTCCGGCTAACCGAAAGTCCCCATCCCGTCTCCGAAACTTCGGGCAAATCAAATCGTTTTTCTACCCCTTCCTCCGTCTTCATCACGGCATAAAACTTCTTTCCCGGATTCACGGGCAAACGAAATTTTCCCATTCCGTCATGCTGGGTATGAACCGTAGCAATCACGATCGAATCTTGATACACTTCTCCCGAGGCCTCCACGGCTCTCCCGTCAGCCCCGATAGCCTTAAACGCCACTTGCTGAAAATTCCCCGATAACAAATTTCCTCCTTCCGGGAAAAACTGCACGTCAAAATCCTTTAATTGTGAGGGGATATAAATATAGCGTTTAAACGGGAAAGGTTGTCCATCCCGAAATTCCACTTCGATTGTTTTCATCGTGGTATCAATCTTCACTTCAAACTTCCCGTCTTTATCCGTCCGGGCTGGTTTCACCGAATACTGATCCTTCTTCACCCCGGCAATATAAGTTACCGACGTCCGGCTATATGGTTCTCCCTGCCCGTCAGACAAACGAATCGTTGCCGTATAATTATTTTCCCGATTCTTCGTGTAAGTCACATCCGTCCATACCCTTGAATCTTTCGGGTTAATCACCCGGATCTTCTTTTTGAAAAAATAATCCTCCCCTCCATTCTGCATATAATAAGTAAAAGCCCGCAAAGCATAATCCCCTTGTTGTAAATCCTTGGGGATCTCAATCTGCCCGAAGAAACAAGAATCCCGTTCAGCAACTTTCACCCGCTGAATCACGGAATCCCGTCGATCGATCAAATCGACATAGATATAGTGACTATAAACCATGGGAAACACCGCAGCCGCATGTACTTGGTAAGCCCGGAACCACAGCTTATCCCCCACCGTGTACACGCTTTTATCCGTGTGCAGGTACACTTTTTCCTGTTGCAACTCCCGGATCTGTGCCGTAAAATTAGTGATCAACTTCTTTTCAAAAGGAGAAAACTCGTTAAAAGCATATCCCAATAAAATAATACCCAAAAGAACGATCACTTTTTTCATACGGCAAACGAATTAAATCATTTATTTCTCTTGAACAACCCTCTCAGGACATCCGCCAGATCATCCAGGCTGTCATGAGAATCCGCATGAGGTATACTCTTTAACGCACCTAACTCCTGTTCGCCAATACCTATCTGCATCGGATAAACCAAAATACAACTATTTTTACAGAAATACTTGTTCAAATAAGTCGGGATCATCGTCATATTTTTCAAATAAGAGGGATAATTCCTTCTACTCATCACGATCATCAAAGCATCATTCTCCTTTACATCACGGGATATGATCAAAAAATCATCCCAATTATTGAATTCATTAAATTCCACCTCTATATGATGCTTTGCCTGTATATCCTGCAATACATTCAACACGGCAGTATCGGCATAAAACACGATCTTGCTGCTTGAATTTTTAGCCATATTCCATACACGAATTACCCAGTAAGGGAAACCGATTTCTCGCTCTGCCCGAAACGGCACCACCACAATGTAACGTTTTATCGTGGACAAGGGTTGTGCGGGACGGTAAACCAACGTGGTCGTCGCACATTTTGACAACACCCGGTCTGTCAGATTCCCCAAAAAAGTATCAGAAATGACCCCTTCCTTACGAAGTCCCAGTACAATATCAGTTATCTTATGCTCTTTCGTGGCATTTTTGATTCCATTTACAATATCCTCATCATAACGCAGAGAAGTCACCAACTCATTGTCTGTTGCCGCAGCAGCTTTCGTTGCCTTTTCCAGTAACAGATTCGCCTTCTTCTCCGCCATACTGTCCCCCTCGTCCGCTTGAATCACGTTCAAAGCCGTCATCACGGCTTTCGCCTTTTTGGATTTAATCGTTACAGCCAAACTGACCAACTCCTCCACATTCTCGATATTACTCAATGGAATCAAAATGCGATCTTCTACTTCTTCACTATCCACGCTCTCATCTTCTGCAAACTCGGCCAAAGCCACCTCCTGCGCTCCTTTCTGCGTGGCAAAAGAGGCGATAATACAGGTCACCAAGATCATCACGACCGTACCGTTCAGCACGCTTTCATTCAGTAAACGAATCGGTTCTCCTTCCGGAGTTGTTCCCAAAATAACGTTATACCCCACCAAAACTGCCGCCAAAGTAGCCGCCGCCTGAGCGTTACTCAATCCAAAAATCAATGTCCTTTCAGAAGTCGTAAACCGGAAATTCTTCTGTGCCAACCAAGCCGGGATAAACTTCGATACGGTTGCCACCACACACATGACAACAGCCACCCATATCGTGGTCAAATCATACAAAAACACGTGAAAATTTACCAACATTCCGACCCCGATCAGGAAAAACGGAATAAACAAAGCATTCCCCACGAACTCAATCCGGTTCATCAATGCCGACGTATTCGGAATCAAACGATTTAATGCCAATCCCGCCAAGAATGCCCCGATAATAGCCTCCAACCCTGCCGCCTCTGCCAAGAAAGAGGCAAAGAAAACAAGGCCCAGAACAAATATAAACTGCCCCACGCGATCATCATATCGTTTGAAATACCAGCGCCCGACAAAAGGGAATCCCCAAAGAACGATAAAGGCGAACACGACTGTCGATACCCCTAACTGGATCCAAAATCCTTGGGTCAACTCTCCCGTGGACATTCCCACGATAACCGCCAACACGAGCAAGGCCAGCAAACAAGTTACCACGGTCCCGCCAATCGTCACGTTAACCGCCCGATTCTTCGTGATTCCGTATTTACTCACGATCGGGTAAGTCACCAGCGTGTGAGAGGCAAACATACTCGCCAGTAAAATGGAAGTAGGATAAGAGAAATCCAATAAATAAACCCCGGCAAATGTTCCCAAAATCATCGGGATAAAAAAAGTGTAAAGACCAAATATCAAACTCCGTTTACTATTCTTTTTAAAATCTGCCATGTCAATTTCCAACCCTGCCACGAACATGATATACAATAAACCCACCGTCCCGAACAACACGATACTACTATCCCGATTCATGATATGCAAGCCGTAAGGCCCGATCAAAGCACCGGCAATAATCAGACCGACAATATCCGGAATCTTAAAACGATGTAATACAAGCGGGGCAAACAGAATAATAAAAAGGATTACAGAAAAGATTAACACGGGATTCGTTAATGGCAATGTAACACTTAATATATTCAGATTCAACATAGAAGGAATATTTTAGCCGAGTTTCTACTTTTACATTACAAATTTATTCTTTTTTAATGAATAAAGAAGTAAAAAAAGATAAATTTGTAAGCGAAATCACCTTAACCTAAAAATAAGATGCAAACTACAACCCGTCTCTTTAGCCTATGTTTACTGATTCTAGGTTTTTATTCATGCCAACCTGCACTGGAAAAGAAACAACCGGTAGATTGGGTTAATCCGCAAATCGGCTCGGTACATGGCCGTTGGTTTTTCTATACCCCAGCCGCACTCCCCATGGGAATGGCCAAACTTGCCCCAACCACGAATGCTTACGGAAGCTATGGGAGTTGGCTACCTTGTGGATATGACGATCGACATACTTCCATTGAAGGATTCGCCCATTTTCACGAGTTCCAAATCGGGGGCGTTGTAACGATTCCTACCACCGGAGAATTAAAAACCTTACCGGGGACATTAGAAGATCCAGATTCGGGGTATCGTTCACGCATCGACAAAGCGACAGAAGTTTCCACTCCCGGTTATTACGCAGTAACTCTCACGGATTACAATATCAAAGCAGAAATCACGGCAACCACCCGGACGGGCTTTCACCGCTATACCTTTCCCCAATCCGCCACATCAAGAATTCTGTTTGACATCGGGCATAAACAAGGAGAAAGTGCCACCATCACGGATGCAGAAGTCACGTATCATCCGGAAACTAACGAAGTGACCGGATGGGTGGAAAACTATCCGATTTATGCCACATTCTGCCAGCCGGACGGGAAAATAAAAATCTACTTTGCCGCCAAGCTGGACAAGCAACCGCAAACAATCGGAACATTTATTAACGAGAAGGTACAAGAAAACTCCAACACGGTAAAAGGCCCCGGATGCGGGCTATATCTCACCTTCCCGACAAAAGCGCATGAACAGGTACAAATGCAAGTCGGCCTATCCTATACCAGCATTGAAAACGCACGTAACAACCGGGATACAGAAATTGCCAACAAAAGTTTCAATGACGTGAAAAATGCCGCCCGTCAAACTTGGAATGAACTGCTCGGTCGCATCCAAGTAGAAGGCGGAACCCCGGAAGATAAAACCAAATTCTATACCGGTCTCTACCATGCCCTACTCGGCAGGGGAATTGCCAACGACATAAACGGACAATACATTCGACATGATAAAACGATTGGGCAGATCCCTCTGGACAAAAACGGAATTCCTCTCTATTCCCATCACAATACTGACGGGATGTGGGGCGGTTTCTGGAACCTCACCCAAATATGGACCTTAGCCTATCCTGAAATATTTTCCAGCTATATAAAATCAAATCTGGACTTCTTCAAGAATTCCGGTTGGTTACACGACGGGGAAGCTGCCGGAGTATACACGAACGGGGTACAAACCAATTTCCAAGGATTAATCATATGTGCCGCCTATCAAGCCGGGATTCGTGATTTCAACATCGAAACAGCATGGAGTGCCATCTGTAAAAACGAACTAGAATACAAAGGACGGGATATGGGGAACGGGAAATACGACAATGAATACTTTATTAAACAAGGTTTTGTTCCTTTGAAAGATTATCTGTATCCCAATAACTGGGTCTGCAACTTCGGGGCATCCCACACGCTGGAATACGCCTTCAGTTGTTACGCGGCGGCACAAATGGCCAAAGCTCTCGGAAAAACAGCCGCCTACGATACCCTCATACAATACTCGTACGCTTACCAAAATCTATTCGACCCGGAAACAAAATATATGCGTCCCCGTGAAATGGATGGCAGTTTCATGAAAGACTTCGACCCTCTGAAAGGCTGGAAAGGATTCCAAGAAGGGAATGCCGCACAATACACATGGTATGTTCCCCATGACATCCAAGGTTTGATAAACCTCATGGGAATCGATCTTTTCAACGAAAGACTGGAAAAAACATTTATCGAATCCCGGAAAACACAATTTGGTGGGGGAAAAGAGATTGATAGTTTTTCCGGTGTCGAGAAATTATACAATCAAGGAAATCAACCCTGCCTACACGATGCTTGGCTATTCAACTATTCCGGCAAACCGTGGTTGACACAACTATACACCCGGTTAATCTGTGATGAGTTCTACGGTACCACACCGGAACACGGTTACGGTTACGGACAGGACGAAGATCAAGGACAATTGGGAGCCTGGTATGTCATGGCTGCCATGGGTTTATTCGACGTGCAGGGAGGAACCAACATCACCCCTTCTTACCAAATTGGCAGTCCTAAATTCCGCAAAATCACGATTAAACTTGATCCCCGGTACTATTCCGGTAAAACACTCGTGATTGAAACAGAAAATAACGCTCCCGATCATTATTACGTGCAGTCCGCAACACTCAACGGGCAACCGTTAGAAGATTGCTGGTTCTATCGTCGGGAAATTATAAACGGCGGACACTTGAAACTACAAATGGACTCTACCCCAAATACCCGTTGGGGGATTGCATCCATGCCCCATTCCAAATAACAAAACAAAAAAGTCCGAGCTTTAAACTCGGACTTTCCTACATATTAAAAACCATTATTTTACTTCCCAAACGTCTCCGCTGTTCAATAAATCTTCAACACAACGGATAGAAGACTTCGCCTTCACGTTCTCAATCTGGGCATCCAATGCATCATTATAAGTCGTACCTTCCACGTCACGGATCACACCTAAAGCCACGGGATATTCCGGAGCTTTCATGTGTACCAGCATCCAATGCATAGAAGGATTTTCGCTGTGAGCATCATGTACCATAATATCATCCAACGTGATACCATCCTTACCGATCTCAACAACTTTCAACTTACCGGCCTTCATATCAAACATGATACCCTTGTCCTTGTTCTTTCCGAAAACCATCGGTTCGCCATGTCTTAAGATCAATTGACGCTCTTCCTTCATCTCTTTATCCGTGATAGCAGAGTGAACCCCGTCAGCAAAGATCACGCAGTTCTGAAGAATCTCCACGACAGCAGTACCTTTATGACGCACACCGGCCTCGATAACTTCTGCACTCAAGTTGATATTCATATCCAACGTACGAGCGAAGAATCTTCCTTGCGCACCGATTACCAACTCCCCCGGATTAAACGGAGTTTCGATTGTTCCGTAGGGAGAAGTTTTAGTTTTCGTACCCAACTTCGTGGTCGGAGAATATTGTCCTTTCGTCAACCCGTAAATCTCGTTATTGAACACCAAAGTGGTAATATCGATATTACGACGAATAGCATGAATAAAGTGGTTACCACCAATAGCCAAAGCATCTCCGTCACCGGAAACTTGAAGGATATTCAATTTCGGATTAGCACTTTTAGCTCCGGATGCGATAGCAGCAGCCCGTCCATGAATCGTATGAAAACCATAAGTATTCATGTAATAGGGGAAACGGGAAGAACATCCGATTCCGGAAATAACTGCCCACGATTCTTTCGGGTACCCCAATTCAGCCATGGCTTTCTGTACGGAGTTAATGATACCATGGTCACCGCAACCCGGACACCAACGAATCTCTTGGTTGCTCTTAAAATCTTTCGGTGTATATTGTTCTGCCATGATTATTTTCCTAATAATTCGGTTATTTTTTCTTTCAGCTCAACTACCGTGAAAGGTAATCCAGCTACTTTGTTATATTGATAATACGTGTAATGCGGGAATTTAGCTCTCAAATACTGTGCAAACTGTCCCAAGTTCAACTCGCAAACGATAATCTTCTTGAATTTACCAAGAACCTCACCCGTGTTCTTCGGGAGCGGGTTGATAAAGTTGAAATGAGCCAAGCTCACGTCTTTACCTTCTTCTCTCAATTCACGAACGACCGAGTACAAGTGACCGTAAGTACCACCCCATCCAACAACAAGAACATCGCCACCGTCTTGTTTTCCGAAAATCTCCTGTTGAGGAATGCTGTCAGCAATTTTAGCCACCTTAGCATCACGCAAATCAGTCATAATCTGGTGGTTTTCCGGCACGTAACTAATCTCTCCCGTTACATTTACCTTCTCCAAACCACCGATACGGTGTTCCAAACCTTTCGTTCCCGGCAAAGCCCACATTCTGGCCAAAGTCTCCGGATCACGAGCGTACGGTTTATAATCATCACCTTCTTTAGCCACTCTCGGAGTAATAGAAGGATAATCTTTCAATGAAGGAATCTTCCACGGTTGAGCGCCATTCCCCAAGAACCCGTCTGTCAACAGGACAACCGGAGTCATGTGTTCTACAGCTATTTTAGCAGCCCAGAAAGCATAGTCGAAACAGTTACCCGGGGTACTTGCAGCTACAACAGGCATAGGGCTTTCACCATTACGTCCGTAAAGAGCCTGCAACAAGTCGGATTGTTCCGTTTTCGTGGGAAGACCGGTTGAAGGACCACCACGTTGTACGTCAACAATTACCAATGGTAACTCCGCCATTACGGCTAAACCGGCAGCCTCGCTCTTCAATGCCAAACCGGGACCTGAAGTCGTCGTGATAGCCAGATTACCCACGTAACTTGCACCGATAGAAGTACAAATTCCGGCAATCTCGTCCTCTGCCTGATAAGTCTTCACACCCAAATCACGTCTCAACGCCAACTCTTGTAAAATATCTGTTGCCGGAGTGATAGGATAAGAACCGCAGAACAAAGGTAAATTCGCTTTTTCAGCAGCAGCCAAGAATCCCCATGCCGTAGCCTTATTACCGGTAATCGTCCGGTAACGTCCTTTCTCGATCTGAGCGGGAGCCACGTTGAAGTGTACAGCCAAAGCATGAACATTAGCTGCATAATTGAAACCACCTTCCAACACTTTCACGTTAGCACTTGCGATTTCCGGTTTCTTGGCAAATTTCTGGTTAATAAAATCTCTCGTGTGATCCACCGTACGGTCGAACATCCAGTAAATCATACCAAGAGCGAACATATTCTTACATTTAACGATAGACTTCTGATCCAGACCACTGTCTTTCAAAGCCTCTTCCGTTAAAGTCGTGATCTTCACGGGGACCACGTTATAATCTTGCAAAACTACATCTTCCAGCGGGTTTTCTTTATACCCGGCCTTTTCGATGTTCTTGTCTGTAAATGCATCCAAATTCACGATAATCGTTGCACCTTTTTTTGCCCAACGCAAATTAGCTTTTAAAGCAGCAGGATTCATCGCCACGAGTACATCTGCAAAATCTCCCGGAGTTTTAATGGGATCATTCCCAATATGTACTTGAAACCCGGAAACACCACCGACCGTACCTTGCGGGGCCCGTATTTCAGCAGGATAATCCGGAAACGTTGATACACCGTTTCCAAATAAAGCAGCAGCATCCGAGAATTGCTGGCCGGTTAATTGCATTCCATCCCCCGAATCTCCCGAGAAACGAATTACAATGTCTTTTTTGTCGATAACTTCTGTCTTTTCACTCATGACTTAGTTACTTGTTCTTAAATATTAAATTATAAATTATATTCTATAATATCACGCAAATTTTATGTTGTAAAACATGCGTAAAGGTAGCCAATACAAATATCTAAACAAGTTTGTATCAGTATTTTTTTCTTTTCCGATATTAGCCTGACAATCAAGTCAAAGCATGTCGGGAAACATATTTCCCGGCACAAATAAAATAAAACAATTCTAAACAACGAATCTTTTTCCGTCGTTTTTTGGTTACTTTCTTGTTACAATTGAAAATTCTAGCGATAAAATTCCTTACAATATGGAACAAAATCTATCTTTAAATTGTATAGATAATAAGTTTTGTATACTTTTATCAAATAAACACCTATAACAGCCATAAAATAATACTTAAACATGTTGACATGAAAAACTATTTGATTTTACTCTGTTTGATTCTTGGAACGATAAGTTGTGGAAAAAAATCATCCATCCCGGAGCTAATGGGTATTTCAGACGATTCACAAAATCCCTACATCATAAGTTCTACCCGTGTAGGTTCCATTGCTAGAGGTACAAATATTCATCAACTCTATTCTATATTCCCCGCTAAACAAATCAAGCTCATCAAAAATAAAGGGGGGTTCTTCAACCAGGAATTTGATGATTACAATGTCTATGACAATAACGGCAAACTCCTTTTTATAGCTACTCCGGAAGTTGCCGGAGATACCAGCTCATTCATTAATCGTATCATTATTCGGGACACCTCTTTCAAAACTCTTGAAGGTATTGGTCTTAATTCTAATTTAGGACAAATACGAGATGCCTATCACAATATAAACTATCTCCCTTCCTCGGGAGAGATTGTCGTTTCCGTTCCTAAAGTCAGTACCAATTTCTTGATCAACAAGGCAACCTTGGATGATTCTTGGTGGGATAACACCACGAACCAAATCATCGAAAAGAATATTCCGGACAGCACTCAAATAGACGGGATTGTCGTATTCTGGAACACGAAAGAAGCCCAACACATTCCTGCAGTCTTTACAGCTGCATTCTGGAATGAAATGCTGACAAAACTAATTACTTGGTGTGTCATTCAACTCCCGTCAATTGCTATTCTCATTATTTTATTTGTCTCCTTATTAAGAGCCCTACGCTTCACAATCCGAAAAATGAAAAAGCTCGCCATCAATAAAGCTCACAAGGCTGAAAACATAGACAACAATGAAGCTGAAAAACGAATTAACACACTCACAGGAATCATATACGGTATCGGTAGAATCTTCCTGTGGGTAATCTTTTTACTAATCTTACTCGGGAAATTCAATATCAACATCGCCCCCATCCTCGCTAGTGCAGGAATTGTCGGATTAGCGGTTGGTTTCGGGGCTCAAGAATTAGTACGGGATTTCATATCCGGTTTCTTCATTCTATTGGAAGATCAACTACGCACCGGAGACTGGGCCGTTATCAACGGAACAGAAGGACTAGTTGAAAAAATCGAATTAAGGACCGTCACCCTACGGGATAGTTCAGGCGTCGTACACATTTTCCAAAACGGAAAAATAGACACACTCTCCAACATGACCAAAGAATGGTCCGCCATTGTCCTGCAAATCGGTATCGCGTATAAAGAAGACACGGACAACGCTGTCATGCTCATGCAACAAGTCGGAGACGAAATGTTCAATGACCCCGTTTACAAAGAGCTAATGCTCGAACCCGTGGTCATCAGCGGGGTAAACGACTTTGCCGATAGTGCCGTGATCATTCGCCTTGTCATCAAAACCAAACCCATGCAACAATGGGCCGTTGGCCGGGAATACCGCCGTCGTCTGAAAAAAGTATTTGATGCCAAGAACGTGGAGTTCCCCTTCCCCTATCGGACGCTAACCTGGGGAGATAGCTCTAACCCGATAAAACTAAAAATAGAACCCTCTGACTCGGATTCGAAATAACTTTTACTTTTCAGTTATTAACTTTCAACTCCATAATATGGCCCGTTTTCTTAAAGACCGAACGAAATCAAAAGGAGCCGCACCCGGCTCCCTAATCTTCATCGGCAAACAAAAAATGACAACAAATTCTATTCAAGTTATCCAATACACTTCAGAAGGCCTCAAAGAGTTCTTCCCCGAAAACATGGAAAACATGACCAACATCGTATCCAATGATCACATGACTTGGATCAACATATCCGGCTTGCAAAACACCAAACTGATTGCCGATATGGGCAAAACTTTCGATGTATCTTCTCTATTTTTGGAAGACATTCTAAACACGGACCAACGTCCCCGGTTCAGTGAAGAATCCGACCATTTATATATCATTGCCAAATCTTTCTATTTCGGTAAGGAAGATAACATTGTACACATGGAACAACTCTCTTTTATTGTCGGCTCTCACTACCTGATTACTATCCAGGAAACAGATACCGATTATTTCAAGGATGTGAAGAAACGCCTGTATGACGGCAAAACCCGTATCCGTTCTTTCGGGACGGATTACCTCTGTTACGCCCTACTGGACACCCTAGTTGACAACTATATCATCAATCTTGAAATATTAGGAGCTGCCATAGAAGAATGCGGGAAAACAATTTTAGAAGCAGATGCCAAAGTGGTTGAAGGTCTTTACCGCTACAAAACAGAACTTTCATATATCCGGAAAAACGTACGTCCATTCAAAGAAGTCACAACCCGTTTCATTAATTGTGATTCTTCCCTAATAAACCAAAACACGTACACTTATTTACATGACTTGGATGATCTGGTTGTACAAGCCCAAGAAGCCATCGAAATATACTATTCCATGGTCTCCGATCAAATAAACCTCTACCAAACTAATATTGGAAATCGACAAAATGATGTCATGAAAATATTGACAATCTTTTCAACTATTTTCATTCCCCTCACCTTTATTGCCGGAATCTACGGAATGAACTTCGAATATATCCCAGAACTAAAACACCACTACGCCTACTTTATCCTCTGGGGTATCATGGTTGTCATCACCATCACCATGCTCCTCTATTTCAAAAGAAAAAAATGGCTTTAATAATTTTAGACACATCTGCACTGTACAAACATTTCGTGATCTTCTCAAAGAATCCTGCCATTGATGTGGTATTCATCAATGACAGGTAACTTATATTACTTTGAGTTATATCAAACTCACATTAAATACTACTCATGTGACATCGTATCTACACGAACTCGCTCTTTGATAATCTTTGTGTTCAAATAAAGAAAAACAAGACGGGGATGGGCTTCACGAGCTACAACACTCAACGTATCAGCATTCAGTAGATCAATCTTTTCCTTAGTCTCGTAAACTTCTTTTTCCCCATCCTTCTCAAGGCTAAAACCTTTTATCAACAAATAACCATTTTGAATACTCCATGTTTTCAAATCCAACGAGGGAATATTGATCGCTTCACATACTCCTCCTTTTTTAAAATGAAAACCTTTCAACTCTCCCGTTGACTCGTAAGTGTAAGGATTACACCATTCCCCGATAATTTTCTTTTCCATCTCTTTTTGAGGATCGCTGACACAAGCCAAACACAACAAAGTCAATCCGATACAAAATAAATGTTTCATACTATCTTAAATTAAAATTACTATTTCAAAAATTATTTCACCAAATCATACTTTTGATCTATCCCACGCTCATTAGCGTGAATCCCTTCCCTCATCCATCGGGGTTCGGGAGTACCTTTCAAATAATGATCAAAAAATTGTTGCAAACGAATCGTCCAATCTATCTCTGCCGCTCTGTTGTACAAGAAATGACGTTCCCCCTTATAATTCAACAACCAAGCAGGTTTCTGCAAGCGTCGCATGGCAAGAAATAAATTCAATCCCTCGGCATAAGGAACAGCCTCATCCCTATCACAATGGAATATCAATAATGGAGTCTCTATCTTATCCGCATTTAAGATGGGCGAGTGACGAAGATACATCTCTTTATCCTCCCACAAAGATTTGCCCAAACGACTCTGCGTTTCTTCATACATGAACATTCGAGGCATTCCACTTCCCGTACGAATCCCCGTATAGGCAGAAACCATGTTGGACACGGCCGCCCCCGGACTGGCACAGGCAAACATATTCGTACGAGTCACTAAATAAGCCACCTGATATCCGGACCAACTATGTCCTTGTATCCCAATTCGATCTTTATCCGCTATCCCCCGGTCGATAAGCATTTGAGTACCACTAACAACAGCACTATAACTACTCTCTCCTGGGGCGCCCACGGTAAAATGAATGTCCGGCATAAAAACCACATAACCATTGCTCACGTAAGAAACCACGTTAAGCATACCACTACACCAAAATGGTACAATGTAGTCATGCAATGTCTCCGTATGCGTTTCATAAAAATTCACGATAACCGGGTAACGTTTTGATGAATCGTAACCATCCGGCAAATATAGTAATCCTCGATTTCTTTTTCCTTCGAGGTTCGTCCACTCAACCAACTTCACCGATCCCCAAAGGTAATTTTTCTGCTGCGGATTAGTATTTGTTATCTTTACCGGTCGGGTAAATGCTAAATCACTCCACCACAAATCTCGGAATTCCGTGTAACTTTGCCGGGTAAATATACAGTATTTCTGATTTTCCGATTTTTGATTTACCGTGACAGAATAAGGACCTTCCATTAATTTTTTCAATTTACCATTAGCCTGGAAACGATAAATTCCCTCATCCCGATTCTCCAGATTCACGGAAGTCATCAAAAATCCATTTTCAAAATCAATAATTTTATCCCCATAATCATCTTTTAACCAACGGAATTGCCGATTTGTAGTTCTTCCATAACCGTCTGTTAAAGAATAAATAGGTTTTTCCCCCGTCAAGTCTATCACCCACATATCATAACGGTCATACAGCACAACCCGATCACCATCTTTTGACCATCCCGCAATACCGTATGCTTCCGCCGGTTTCGGCAAATCATGCAGTTCATTGTAAACGGGATAACCTATCTCTTTCGAGATATTTACCCGTTGACAAGTCTTTGGATCAATTTTATACCAAACCTTTTCCAAAGCATTATACCATAACGCATATTTGCCGTTCGGACTCCATTCCGGTTCCGTGTAGGAATTTCGTTCAAAAAGAATCGTTTTTCCAGTATTTAAGTTAATCAGGTAAATATCCGCATTAATATCATTTTTCCAGTCTGAAAAACGTCTATAAGGCGTCTTATCTAAAGCAAAAGCATAATCATACTTATTTCCATCCGGCACGATCAACTTCTCCATATTTTGACTTGTCACCCGGCAACAAACTTTTGTATCCAAATTATAGGCGAGTTTCACGTTACTGGACCTATAATTTCCTTCTCTCTGCTGTAAAGAGGAAATTTCATCATTCCACGTCCATAATTCCAACTCGAAACGGCTATCCTTCTTTTTCCGCTTTTTCTCCGGAACCGGAAGAATCGTGTCCCCATCCAATATAACACGTTTCCCATCATTGGATAAACGATAAGCTCTGCTCCGCCAAACATAGTTTTCCGGGAATTGCACATCATCCCAATCCACCAACAACCGACACTCCCCTTTCGGAAGAGAAAAAGAATAAAAGAGATTAGGATTATTCATTTTGGATGAATCCGTGGCCACCGTGAAAGTTCCACCCAACTGATTGTGTGCTAATGAATAATCTTTTAACAAAAGTTCCTTGTCGGAAAAAATAATAACAGGTTTTCCCTTCAAGGGACTATAGCACAAAGATTTATACTCTCCATGATTTTTGATATAAACAATAGCTTTATGCCCCTTCAACAATGTGCAATTCTCCACACTATCCATCACGATGGAATCGCAACTCCCGATATTTTTAATGACGAATCGCCTGTATTGCGGAGATTTTTTATCTATCGGGTAAGAATACGTGATTAATTCCGAAGTATTATATTCATTGAAATCATACTCCTTATCCCAATATATCTTTTTCATATCCCGCAAACGCAACAAAAAGGTCGAATCGCAAGCACAAGTATCCGCCTCTGGAGCCGTTACCGTATAACGTAACCATTTCCCGTTCGCAAAAAATGAAGGTCTAACCACATGCTTCAATTCCACTTTGATATTTTTCTCCGGGTTATATAGATAAGTTACCGGGGGTAATGTATCATATTTTGAATCAATATGCACAAAATGATAAGTTACCCATTTCCCATCTTCAGAGATATTGGGAGCATCCACCCTTCGCCATAATTTATATGACGTTGTATCCAAAGCTTTTTTTTGAGACCATCCAATGTTACTGGAGAGAATCAACAAAAAAATTATTACGAATTTCACCATACTCTATTTCATTAAAAAAGAAAGATTGTCTTCCAATACCTGGATGCAAATTTCTGGTTCTTAACTTCAGAATACCGCACCAAAATATTTGGAAGACATCTTCGCTTATTGATGTTCTATTTTTTCTCTAATGCCTTTTTGATCCGATACACCATAAACTCATAATGTAATTTCGTTTCACCTGTACTACCTATCACCGCCCGCTGAATCATATCTCGTGTTTTCAGTAACAGATCCAAATAAATATGGGCTATTGGTCCATTGGATGCTTCAAAATAAGGGATCGAATTGTATCCCACAACCTCATCCCGCAACTCATAATTCATACTCTGTCGTATTCCTTGCTGTATCCGGTTTACAAGCTTTAACTCTTCCGGATTTAAAGAACGAAATCCATTTTCCATACTAGGGGAAAATACCGTTACCGGGGCATCGACACAAGAAGTTGCAATGATACTAGCCAAGAATATTTGTTCCATGTCCATATCATGCTTTGTCAAAGGTTTATTCTGCATCGTATTTTTCCAAATATGATTATATATGTCAAGAACAAACTCCTCGGGCGTATATTCGCCTCCCGATTTCTGTGCAGCAATACTCACGTAATGTAAACGGGACATAATCTCTCCGAAAAGACTTTCCCTCATCTTGGTAGAAGGCAAATCCATGATCTGCAATTGACGCAAAACATCTTTATTATCCAGCCAATCAAGATCTTTACATGAATTTAACAGATAGATAAGCATACGACGCTGCGTTTCTTTAGGAACTACTTTATAGCTGGGCATTTGCTCATCATATAACTCAATTCCACCTAAATAAGCAACTATTGGAGCGAACTCTCCTTTAAAACCCTCGGTCAATTCCATATAACATAAACGACGAGCACTTAGATCCATGTCATCTTCTTTATACCATTCAAAAAAATTATTAATCGCTATTTTCAAATTGCGAATAATATATTCTCTCGCTTTCACCGGATCATCTCCTAGATCTTTACGACTAACACGAGGATCAAATTTCGCCCAGTTATCCGGAGTCTGCATGTATAAACAATACGGCTTATCCTGCATTTCTTTTATCCATTGTCCAAGCACAGCTTTTTCTTCCCGAAAATGTTTGACTTCCATTATCGGCTTGTACAAGTATTTAATCACTTCATAATCATAAGGCCCCAAATTTTGTTGAACCAGAACAACACCTTTCTTAACGTCCTCTGGTTGGGCTATTTTATTACAAGTGAAATCATCCATAACAGATGCAACAACACCATATTTTCTTGTAAAGGAAGCTGAACGTAACGAATCAACCGGATATACAGAAGATGCGGCATAATTATCCGTCAAACCCAAACAACGACCAATAGCCTGCATCATTTTTGCCTTGAACATTTCACCAAACTGCTCCTCTGATAAACGGGCCTTACGCACGGAAGGATCAACTGCCATAGTCTCTTCAGTACGGGATGTGTAGAAATAAGAAGCCACGTTAGCGGGCAAATATACAGAAGCATTCAGAATCTCGCCGGTACGAGGATCGGTATGCATGGAATATTGCGGATAATACATCCACGACGGAGCATAACGAATCACCGAATTGTGAATATCTCCGGCATCGAAAGAGGAATCTTTCGGGAACAACTCAGTCCGTACCACATTCCGAAGACCTATTTTCTCAAAAGCAGCATTCCAAGCCTCTGCCCCGGCCTTCACGTACTTAATCCATGAATCAGGCATTAACGTATCGATATAAAACACGATTGGCTTTTTCACATCCACCATCTCACCTCGTTTATAACGGATTTCATCAACGGGTTCAATCCGCCAACGTTTGGTAATATAATAAGGTTTTATACCCTGGCACACATCTGGCAATTCTGTTTGTATAATGGCATTTACTCCGATTCGAGAATCTGCCAGACGAGGTCTCATCGGATCCTCAGGCAATAACATGAGAATTTTATTCACAGTCACAGAAACCGGAACATCTTTTGCCTGCATGAAAGAACCGAACACTAATCGGTCAACGTTAAAACCTAAATTACAACACACGCTCATACTATTATCGTTCCCACATATTCCCAATAATTCGGAACGCTGGGATTGAAACTTATGAATACGTTGTACAAAACCGTAAAGCGAATTTCCGGCATAACTGGGAAAAGGATTCGTCAACCTGGAACTTTCCAGAAAAAGTTCTGTCATATCGACAACCACAGCCTTTTTATCCGGAGTGTAAGCCAATATTTTGTAACTCTGAAAAATCCCTGGGGTATTGGAACGTTCAATTATCTGATCTGCATTCTTGCCCATCCCCGTATTCTTCAAACCATACCGTCGTACCAACCGGGCTTGTAACATAGAATCCTGCAGTGTAAAACGGAACTGATTCATGCGTCCCGCAAACTGCCCGACAACGCCTTCCCCGTTATCACTGATATTCTCAATCGAAGAGGTTAAAGCTAAATCTCTGTTTAATAATTCCATCGGAAATTCTGCATACACTTTCCCGGCCATCAGATGCATTTTCATCAACCCATTCACTGTGAATGCTTTTTTCCCTTTAAACAATTTATCATAAGGCGTTTGAACCTCTCTCTTAATCGCCTTTTTTACTTCCTTCTTCTTTTTAGCTTCAGCATTTCCACACAATCCACACAGAAAGAAAGAGAGGAATATAGCATATATTATTTCTTTCATCGTATTTCCTATCATCTTAATAAATTACTTCAATGCCTTCTCGATCTTATAAATCAACAACTTATAATGTTGTTTCGTATCCGTTGAACCCGTATTTACTTTACTCTTCAATAAAGACAAGGTCTTTTTCAGCACATCGAAATAAATATGACCCGTTGGAATATAAGGAGCAGTTACGCCTACATAAGAATCGAATCCCATTCTTTCCGCCTGTCGTAATAAATCCTCAGATTCGAACGGAACCAATCGCTCCAAATTGGAATAAATTCCGGCAAATTCCTCTGATATTAAGCCATAAGCAGCCCGGCTCCGCTCCTTCATTACCTCAGGTATTCGGATCATATTTCCAGCCAAAGCGAAAGGGGTTCCTTTCTGCTCTGAAGCGACACCTGCCTGATCCATAATAGTTGTCAATAAATTGATTTGCATTAATTTCTCGATAGAAGTTAATGTTTTTCCTTGCTGGGTAGGAGCCCACACATAATCGTAAATATCTTTCATATAATCCTCGGCAGTATAAACATCCTCTCCTAACGACTTGCTGGCACAGATCATTACATTACCAATTTGTTTGATCATCGCGAAGAAAATTTCATCCTGCAAATAAGATGCAATATTTCCTCGCAAAGGATAGCCTTCCTGCATTTCTTTTGCATCCAACCAATCCATATCTTTCATCTGATCCAACAAGAATTTCACGGCTCGCCGTTGGTCTTCTCTCGGAACAACCGTGTAGCTCGGAAGAACATCCCCATCATACCGTTCATTCATATAAATACCACCGATGTTCATCAGTACATTATTTAAATAACGGAAATACTGATATATAACCTCATTATACATATTTAGGCGGAAGCGATAGTCTGGATCATCTTTTCCCACCCAACCGTTCAAGTTTGCCAAAATAATTTTCAAATTCTTGATGCCATAAGCCCCGGCTTTCATGGCATCGTCTCCCAAATCTTCCTCCACGGAACTCGGATCAAGACGCGTTCTGAACTGTTGTTTACCGTAGCGATAAGCCAAATTACCAGACTTCTCCGAAATCCATTTAGACAATGTGGACACCTCATCTTCCGGAGTTTTAGCATCCAACAAAGGACGATATAACCAACTGATTGAAAACATATCATACAACCCAAGTTCCGGGGGTGTCAACCGGACCCCTCTCTCTTTATCCCCGGGTTGTGCCACATAATTATTCCGAGCATAATCCATGATGGAATAAGTCGTACCGTACTTTTGCGTAAAAGATGGAGAACGCAACGAATCGACAGGAATAGCTGCTGAAGCAGACATATTATGCATCAATGCTAAACAATGTCCCACTTCGTGAGAAACCACATAACGGATACAATCCCCGATAATCTCATCATCTAATACCACTTTCCGCACATCCGAATCGACAGCTGCCGTGTGCAGGAATCTCCAATCCTGCACCAATTTAATCACGTTATGATACACGTACACCGAAGCATTGATAATCTCTCCCGTACGAGGGTCTGTCCACGAGGGTCCCATGGCATTAGCAACAGAAGAAGGGGAATACCGAATACAGGAATATTTCAAATTATCCGGATCAAATTCAGGATCATCCGTCGGAAAATCTTTAGCTATAATTGCATTTTTAAAACCTATATTCTCGAAAGCCTTCTGCCAAACTTCTACCGCATACTTCATGTACGGTTTCCACATCTCGGGAAATGCATTATCTATATAGAACACGATCGGTTTCTTCGGTTCAACTAACTCTCCTCGACGATAAGCCGCTTCATCCTTAGGTTCCAATCTCCAACGATTTGCATAGTATAATGGTTTCATACCATTTCCCTCGTTACTGAATTCTGAATACCCTTGCCAAAAAATATTAATACGAGGATCAGCCAGACGCGGACGCATCGGTTCTTCCGGCAACAACAAGAAAGTACGTGTCATCACGGCAGTAAAAGGTTCTTTGTACCAGTAATATGAACGTTTATCCCGCAGACTAACCGAATACGTCAAAGAAGATTGCACGCTCACGTTATCATCAAATGCTTTTATTTTAGCAATTTGTGAATTATTCCTTTTAAACTCTTTTTCTATCCAAGCTCCACTCCAAGTAACCGGAGCGTAGGCAGAAAAAGGATTCAACTGCTCATTATCACTCAATAAAAAATTAGTCATATCAATCACAACAGCCGTACTATCGGGACTATAAGCTTTAATCGCCAGATTCTCGATAATAGCAGGCATCATACTTGTCTTTATACGCTCCTGCAAGTTTTTATCTTTAGACATGTAAGCACAAGTCACCTGCCGCAAATTTATCGTTGAATCCGTACGAGTAAACATGACATGCATCGGTTCATGTGGTTTTTCTCCCACATTGGCAAAACCATTATTCGTGATTTCAGTCACCGTGGAGCCAATAAGCATATCTTTCCCCAACAAACTCAAGGGCAATTCGAAATAGATTTTATTATCCATTTTATGCAAGGTTATCAACCCCTTGACTGTTTCACATTTTTTCCCCTTAAAAAATTTTTCATAAGGAGTCTCTTTTTTCGCTTCAACCTTTTCCTCCTTTTTTCCTTTCTTTTTCCAAATTATAGCCGCAGAGGAGGCTGCAACTTCTTGCACAAACAAAAAGCTTATGAAAATAATGACTAGTTTTAGTCTCATAATAAAAAATTTAGTATTTTATCGTTTATACAATACAAGTTTATTTTTTCATAAAATAATCCAAATCTGTCTGATAATCGGCAGATGAATCCTCTAAAAGGAACCGGGCAAAATGATGCCATAATTTCCGCTCGTAAAAATATTCTGCCATTCCCCCGTATCCATGTCTATTACCAGGCAACACCAGCATATCAAAATATTTTCCTGCTTTAATGAGGGCATCTGCCATTTTCATCGTATGCGCCGGATGAACCGTATTATCCATATCACCTGTCACGAGCAACAAACCACTTTTATAGTTTTTAGCCAAATCCATATTTGTTTTGCTGGACGTGTAATATGTAATTTCCTCATGCTCATTACCAAGAGAATCTTTCACCATTTTTTTACGTTCCTGCACGCCATAATGAATCTCGACCCATCCTTTATTATACATGTTATTATCGTGATTACCCGCAGATGCAACAGCTGCCGAATAAAAATCAGGATACGTACAAATGGCTGCAGCTGCCATAAAACCTCCCCCGGAGTGACCATAAATACCGACTTTCTTCCTGTCAATAAAAGAATAACGATCAGCTAGCTGCTCTATCACGTACTTATCGTCAGCCAAAGGATAATCCCGCTGATTGTCATACCCGAAAGTATGGTAATATTTACCTCGCATGGGAGAACATCCCCTGTGTCCCACGGTGATAACAATAAAACCAAGTTGTGCCAATCGGGTATTCAACTCGTCATTTATGGTAAAACGTGTCGAGACATACTCGAAAAATGGTCCGGGATACACACAGGAAATAATCGGATACAATTTTGTTGAATCAAAATCCGCAGGCTTCCACATCACTCCATATAAATCAGTAACCCCGTCGGCAGCTTTCACCGAAAAGCGTTCCGGAGCCCGCCACCCCATCTCGTACAAGCGATCTAAATCCGGGTCCTCCAACGTCATGATGATTTTTCCTTTCCGATTCCGAACGACATTTTTCGGTTCCATATCCACTCGTGAATAGCCATCCACGTAATAATCACAAGAAGGAGATAATGTTATATTATGAGTTGCATTCTCTGGAGTTAAACATGTTAACTCGTTCTCCTTGTCCAAATCAGCCCGGTACAGAATATAGTAATAAGGATCCACTCCTTCTTTTCGTCCATACCCGTAGAAATATATCTGACGACGAACCGTATCCACTTTTAGCAAAGGACTGGCAACCCAAGCTCCCGAGGTAACCTGATTTTTCAAATTTCCATCCTTATCGTACAAATAATAGTGTCCCCAACCACTACGTTCCGAACGGAACAATATCTCATTTCCGTCATTCAAGAAAGTAATACTCCTCATCTGATAATCCAAATAAGGTTTATTTTTCTCATGGATAAGCGATTTCACCTCCCCTGTCTCCACGTTCACCATACAAATATCCGCTTCATCCCACGTACGCTTATATCTTTGGAGATAAAGACGTTTCCCGTCATTGCTACTATAAACGACATCTACATATTGATCCGGCCAACGGTTAATATCAATCTCCCGCACTTGCCGAGAATCGGCATCCCCAATAATCAGACGATGTTGAATAACATGTTTATCACCTGCCATCTCGTATTTATAGGTTTCCAACTTGGGACGAGGTTGCGCAAGCACATCCACGACCCACATATCGTTCACTTTACGAGCATCCTCCCGCAAAGCATAAAATTTATTTCCTTTTTTAAACCACTTGGCTTCACAGAGGAAACGCCCATCTAACTCCCCTTCATCCTCCCGGTTGAAAGAATAGTTCTTCTCCCCGTCTGACGTAAGTTGTACTTCTGTCGTATCCTTACCTTTCGCCGGATTACCCACCAAATACAAATTATGGCGTTTAGCAAACAACATATAAGTACTATCCGAAGAATAATACATCCAATAAGGATCTGCCGTGAATTGCTTTTCTGCCTTCCAAAGTTTCAACTCTTTCGTCCGAATATTATAAGTATAATCCTGACGATCAAGGTAGAATCTAAATGTTTCCTTATCCAAAAATTTTACATCGATATCCAAATTTTTATGATTATAAGGTTTTCTTGTCATCTCACTAATCTTAGACACTAATTCGGCATTATCGAACAACAACTTCTTCTCTTTCCGTTTCGGGTCTACCCAATAGTATTTTTTCCCTTCTTCTGTTTGAAACGAGTAGTAAAAACAATCACTCTCCTTTATAAAGTTCGGCCTTATAATCAAAGTATTCTTTGCTATGGGGGTTTGTGTGATTTTCCGCATACGCTCCGCCAATTCGTAATTTGCCTTTTGTTGTGCAAATCCCATTATATGGAAAGCGATGAATCCCAATAAAATGATTATTCTATTCATTTCTTTATACTCTAATTTTCAATTGAACTTTTGTAATCCGCAGAAGAATCTCCCAACAAATATTTTGCAAAATGAGCCCATAATTTCCGTTCAAAAAATAACTCTGCAGCCCCGGAGAATCCATGATCCTGCCCTGGCAAAACCAACATATCAAAATTTTTCCCGGCTTTTATCAAAGCATCTATCATACGGTAAGTATGTGCCGGATGCACATTGTCATCCATGTCACCCGTAACAAGCAATAATCCTTTTTTATAATTCTTTGCCAAGTCGATATTTGTATTCACCCGGAACTTGTACGTGTACTCCGTACGATCTCCATTCACGCTATCCTTAACCACTTTCTTTTCCTCTGTCGCACCATTATGCGTTTCAGTAAACCATTTATTATAAATATAATTATCATGGTTACCGGCAGCGGAAACGGCTGCTTTATAAAAGTCTGGATACGTGCAAATAGCAGCAGTAGCCATAAACCCACCTCCTGAATGTCCAAAAATTCCCACGCGTGTGGCATCAATATAGGGATAGCGATCAGCCAATTGCTCTATGGCATACTTGTCGTCCGCCAAGGGATAGTCTCGCAAATTTCCAAAACCATAGGTATGGTAATATTTCCCCCGCATAGGCGAACCACCCCGGTGTCCCACGGCAATAACAATGAATCCAAGTTGTGCCAATTGCGTATTACGACCATGAATAAAATCAAACTGCGTCGGCACATACTCGTAAAAAGGACCCGGATAAACGGAAGATATTATGGGATAATGTTTCGTGGAATCAAAATCAAATGGCTTCCACATCACGCCATACAAATCCGTAACGCCATCTGCCGCTTTTACTTTAAAACGTTCCGGTGCTTTCCAACCCATCTCTTGCATTCGGGAAATATCGGCTTTCTCCAAGTCCATGATCTTTTTCCCATGCTTGTTGCGCAGAACAACGTGAGGTTCCAAATCTACCCGTTGATAAGTATCAATAAAATAATTAAACGTTTTAGACCAATCCACAGTATGAGTTACATTATCAAATGTCAGTTGCTCCACGGAATTTGGTTTATCCAGACTAGCTCTACACAATGTATAGTAATAAGGATCTATATTTTCATCCTTACCCAAGGCGTAGAAATAGAGCGCACGTCCCACCGTGTCTATCTCGCATATCGGACCGGCAACCCAATCTCCAGAAGTGATCTCATTCTTCAGATTTCCCTCTCCGTCATATAGATAATAATGCCCCCAGCCACTACGCTCAGAACGATACACGATATCCTGTCCATCATTCAGGAAGGAGATGCTCACCATCTTAAAATCCATAAACGGCTTGTCAACCTCGTGGACCAACACTTTCACCTCCCCGGTAAGCACGTTTATAACACATAATTCTTTTTCATTGTACGCCCTGTTTGTCCGTTCAAAATAAATTCTTTCCGAATCTTTACTTGCATACAACACTTCAAAATACTGATCCTGCCATCTATCGATATTGAACTTAGTGATCTTCTTCGTTTCCACGTCTATCACCAACAATTCACTTTGCGATATTTCTTTATCTCCCGGCATATCATACTTGTAAGTTTTCAACGTCGGACGAGGTTGCGACAAGCTATTTACCAGATACAAATCCTTCACCTTCCGAGCATCCTCTCTCACGGCATAAATCTTTTTTGAATCTTTAAACCATTCTGCAACAGCCTCTACCTCTCCATCAGATTCATCCATCTCTTTGGCAAAAGTAAAATTCTTTTCTGCATCAAAAGTCAATTGCACTTCCGTGGAATCCTGTCCCTTGTCCTTATTACCCATCACGTACAAATTGTGATTTTTACAATACAAGATATATAAACTATCCGGGGAATACTTCATCCACGATTCCCGACCGGACCACGGTTGCAAAGAATCAATCTTTTCCACTTTCCCGGTTTTAACCGTGTACCGATACTTTGCCCCATCAAACTCGAAAGTAAATGAACGTTCCTTTTTATCGAACTCGATAGATTGCAAGGATAAATCCTTTGAATTATATGCCTTACGAGTTTCTTTACTTATTTGGGCTACCAATTTATCGTTATCAAACAACAACCGTTTTAATTTCTTTGCCGGATCCACGTAATAATATCTTTTTCCGTTACTATCCGAGAAAGAATACCAAAAGCGATCGGAATCATTGATAAATTCAGGGTAAATCGCCATACTATTATCCGAAACACCCACTATTTCATGCTTTTTATATCGTTCCGCCAGCTTATAATTTGCCTTTTGTTGTCCGCTCGCCAACAAAGCGCAGACAACCAGCGTTATACATATTATTATCTTGTTCATCTTAATCCTCTATTTGCAATTCGTCATCTTCTACTATCCTCTCATCTCCCAACAAATACTTCGCAAAATGATACCACAATTTACGCTCAAAGAAAGCCTCTGCCTTTCCCCCGAAACCATGCCCGTTGCCCGGCAACACGATCATTTCGAAATTCTTCTTTGCCTTAATCAAGGCGTCCACCATACGTAACGTATTAGCAGGATGCACATTTTTATCCATATCTCCCGTCACCAACAACAAGTGCCCTTTCAGACGCTTTGCCAACTCCATATTCGTAGGGACCTTACACGAATACGTATACACGGTACTATCCTGTCCGTCCTTCCCTTTCACCTTCTTGGCAGTTTCCTTCACCCCATGATATATCTCGGACCATCCTCGGTTAAAAATATTATTATCATGATTTCCTGCGGACGACACGGCTGCCGTGTAGAAATCCGGATAAGTACAAAGTGCTGCAGTTGACATAAATCCACCTCCGGAGTGACCGAAAATACCTACCTTTGAGAGATCAATATAAGCGTATCGATCTGCCAATTGCTCGATGGCATACTTATCATCTGCCAAAGGATAATCCCGCAATTTTCCATACCCGTAACGATGATAGAATTTACCCCGCATCGGGCTTCCCCCCCGATGTCCCATAGCTACCACGATAAAACCGAGTTGAGCCAGCCTCATATTATAACTATCATCCACACGGAAAGAAGTGTTCACGTACTCGAAAAACGGACCGGGATACACGGAAGAAATAATCGGATATTTCTTGTTCGGGTCAAAATCAGCAGGTTTCCACATAATCCCATATATATCAGTCAAACCGTCTGCCGCCTTCACGGTAAAACGTTCGGGGGCTCTCCATCCCAATTCCTTCAAACGTCGGGTATCGGGTTTTGCCAATTCCATGATCACCTTTCCCTGATTATTCTTCAAAACAATTTTCGGTTCCATATCCACCCGTGAATAAGTATCCACAAAATAACGTTTAGAAGATAAGAATGAAGCTCCATGTTGAGCATTCTCCGGCGTCAGCAAGGTAACCCCTTCTTTATCGATACTTGCCTTATAAAGCATATAATAATAAGGATCAACCCCTTTCTCCCGTCCGAAACCATACAAATAAATAGTACGTCCCACGGTATCAATAGCCGCCATCTGTCCGGCCACCCAAGGTCCTGAAGTAATAACATTTTTCAAACGTCCTTCCCCGTCATAATGATAATAATGCCCCCAACCCGTGCGCTCCGAACGGAACAAAATATCTTTCCCGTCGTTCAGTATCACCGTGTTCTGCATGTGATAATCCCGGTAAGGTTTGTCTACCTCGTGAATCAACTCCTTCACCTCCAATGTCTCCGTGTTTACCACGCAAATATCAACTTCATCCCATGTACGCTTAAAACGCTGGAAAAAAAGCTTGTCACCTTTTTCTCCGGGTTGGATAACCTGAATATACTGATCCGTCCATTTATCAGCCGGAACCCGGTTGGCTGTTTTTTTCTCGATATTAATAATCCACAATTCGTACTGGCATAAATCCTTCTCTCCCGGCATCTCATATCGATACTTTTCCAACGTTGGACGTTTAGTCAATGAATTAATAACAAACATATCCTTCAATTTTCGGCTATCTTCACGTACCACATAAATATGCTTGGAATCCTTAAACCAACGGGCATTTGTCTCTGCTTCATCTTTTCTATCATCCTCCGAATCTCGGGCAAAAGAGTAATATTTTTCTCCGTCAGTTGTTAACTGGATTTCTGTGGTATCTATACCTTTAGCTTTATTACCTCGTATATACAGGTTATGATCTTTCGCATACAATATATATTTCCGATCCGGAGAAAAGGTCATCCAAGAATAAATCACTTCGTCATCTTCCTCTGAACGATCTTTCTCCACGGCCCGTACTTTCTTTGTCTTAAAATCAAACTCGTAATGACCGTCCATAGAAAAGGTCATTTTGGTAAGATCTTTGGAAAACGCCATATCGAAAATTCTCAAATCCTTCTCGTTATAGGCTTGCCGGGTAATCTGGCTAACCCCTTGTGCAATATCCGCATTCTCAAAAAGCAAGCGTTTCTCCCCTTTTGCCGGATCGACAAAATAGAAATTCTTTCCCTCTTCCGTGGTGAACTCGAACCAGAACTTATCCGTATCGTTAATCTGTTTGGGAAACACGTTCATACTATACTTCCCGATTAAACTACCCAATGAAACATTCCGTAACTTTTCTGCCAATTTATAATTTGCTTTCTGCTGGGCATCCCCTCCCAAAGCAAGCAATAACAATGATAACAGAATTAACATCTTATCCATACAACAAAATGATTTACAAACAATTAACAAACAATACACCTTTTTATTACAAACAATAGAAGAGAACTCAAAGGGAGCAATGCTCCCTTTGAAATTCTATTTACTAAAACAACATGCTTAATACATACTATATGCGCCTGGATTATATCCTTGACCAAACTTACATTCGATATCTACAATTTCCCCGAAACCTTCCTTGTGGTACAACTCCACTAATTCCATTACCTCTAGTTCGCTATCATACTTTACTTCAAAAACATAAACCTCCCCGGACTTCAAAGCCACAGCTAAATGAGCATTTAAAGTACCATAAGATGAATCATAATCCTTTACAGCAAGCCCTACAATTTCCGAGTTGAACTGTGGCAAAGAGGCCAGATTGATTATTCTATTTTCCCAATAATCATAGAAATGTAATTGGTCACTAGAAGCAACAAGCAACCATTCATGCCAAGGAAAGAAAGCCATACATTTATAATCAACCATGATAGAAGCAGGTATTTGACCGGATTCACTGGATTCCTCCGTCAAACGGAATTTATCACTTTCCTTCCGGTAATCTAATTCATAATAGTGCCATAAATACTCACCATTTTGGTCAAGAACTGAAAAATAAGCTGGCGGAGTATAATGACTTGCCTTGTTAGCCCAAGCATGAAAAATAAACTCACCTTCTACCTCTTTAAAAAGATCATTCTCATAATCATCTCGAAACTCCGCACACGCTCCCACGCTATTCCCGGGATTTATCACATAGTCGGTAGTACCATAACCACACTTTCCATCATTCACGATCCCGAAATAAGTATTGTTTTCATCAATACCAACGATCAGATAATTACCTTCATCTTTGTAATATGGTAATAAAGTCTTCACCTTTTTCCCGTTTAACGACGGATCTTTCAAGTAGAACCCGGAGTGCAAATCAATCGCAACGGAAAGATTAGCCATATATATGTAATTATCAGCATTCAAAAGCCACTTTCCGTCAAATGTCAGCACGGCATCCACCGGATCAAAATGATCCGGAATCCCGTCAAAAAACTCATTTTTTGCATATCCCACCGGTGTCAATTTATTTCCATCCAACTCCACCGGTCCACTCTCCTGCAACACCATAACCTCATCTTCAACCAACATCCCAGTTGCTGTCGGGTGAATGAAATTCTCAACCAACCGACGAGGACCTCTACCCAAGTTTGGTACTATATTCATATTTTCTCCCACATAAACAACAGTATCCCGTGACACGTCTTTACCATCAACAGTCACACTTATCTTCTGCTTTTTGGACAGGATCATGGACAACTGGGATTCATTACCGGCAGACCGCGACAATACCATCCAACCGTATTTCCAGGAAGCTATCACATCTACACTAATCTCTTTTGTAAACGTGACATTCGTTTTATTATCAGTTGCACAAAACAACAAAGTAAATTCCCCAATCTCTTCTGCCTTATAGGTATAGTTCAATTGTTCCGACAACAAAGTCTTTTCCTCTTCTTTACCCAAATACCAAGCATACGATGCATCCGGGTTTAACGAATCAATCGAAAATCGGACCTTCGGTTCAAACAGAATTTCTTCACCGAGATATAACGTGTAATCGCGATTGACATTACTTACTCCATTACGATCCCAATTTTCAAAATCATTCAAATCCTTATAATCATAGTTGCTCTTATCATCCAAGCAAGCCATGACTGACAACAGAATAAAAATATATATCAAATTTTTTTTCATACTCTATCCGTTTTTACCCAACTACAGGAATAACTATTTTATTACCATACTCGTCTTTTAATGGAACTTTACCATTGGCTATATTCTCGGGATCATTATTATATTCCTCTACTCGATGCTTCAAACGCAGGGAATATTTCTTCAACACCAACTTATTCTTCCCATCAAACTCCACCCCATCTTTTGCCAATTCCTCCAAAAACATCGTGTATTTCGTTTCCGAATATTCACCCAGATAAACCTGCTCCGCAATATTAAAATAATTCTCATATCCACTACCATTACCACCATCCAACACGGTCCACCAGTCAGGACGAATTAACTTCGAGGAAACCAAGAATATGGCACGACTGAATTCCACCTCTCCCTCTTTCACCAATTCAGTCTCGTCCACCTTCAACATCAACCTACACATTTTTTCTTTCAATACTTCGCCATCCAACAATACGATTTCAATCGTATCCTGCAATTTTCCTGCCGGGAAAACACACTTCTCTGGCAATACATACAAATCGGAAGGTAAAGTCGTAAAGTTCTTGTCAGCAGATACGGTGTACTCCCGATCCTCTCTCTCCCAAACACCATCGCATTTCATCGGAATCTTCACGTGAATCTCTCCACTAGGGTAAACTTTAAATGAATAAGTTGTACTATCTTTCGTTGCATCTGCAGCAAAATACACGTAAAGGGTATTATCGGAATATTCCATGATCCCTTTTTCACTACAAGCAGACAACACACACGCCCAAACGAACGCAAACAAAATATATTTTCTCATAATCATCACAAATTAGTTTCAACATCCGGAAGTGGTACTACAAACACATTTTCTGAAGCAAGAACAGAACCTCCGTTTGCATTCGGAATATTCTTATTCAAACGTTTATAAATAAAATACGTCTGTCCTTCCCCTATCCATTCCCGACGCATATCATTAATCAATAACTCCATAAATTCATCGGGTTGCGCATTTTCAATTTTTTGTAGGGTCATATCCGTCTTTTTCAACCCGCGTCGTCCTTTTATATATGACAAATAAGATTTTGCCTTCTCCAATCCTTCCGCTCCCCGCTTACATAAAATCTCGGCAGCAATATAGTAGACCTCACTCATCCGAACAAAAGGTACAATATGATCGGAAACCTCCATTACCCCAGCAGTTGAACCCGAAGTCGATGCATCATATTTCGTCAACCGATAAGAATAATGTTCATTATCCATATCTTCGATCCAATATTTGAAACGATAATCATTGCTTGTTATTATCGTCCCGTTCTCCCCTTTAGTAACTTTCAAATCTTCACCAAAATAATTCTTTTCCACCTCCAAGATAGCCAACCACTTCCTATTTTTTTCATTTTCCATGATATTAACCTCCTTATTATAATCTAACAGGTCAATAACATGCAATCCGAATATCACGTCGGAATAGCACTTCCGATCTCCATAATAAAATCTATCTGCCAAAGAGAAAGCTCCTTTTTGGGATGCAAAATTCATCACCTCTTTTGCTTGTTCCAGAGCCTCATCCTCTTTCTGAGCATACAAGTACACACGAGCCAACAAAGCGGTAGCCGCCCAATAATTCAGATGAAAACCCCGACGTACTAAAAATATTTTTTCACCGTTTGCCGCCACTTCGAAGTTATTCGAACGACTAAAAGATCCTGCTGAATCATATTTCCACAATAATTGTTTCGCATCAATCAGATCCTTGACAATCAACTCCAAACACTCATTTACCGTTTTGGGGTTAGAAATATAGGATGGGTAAGTATTCACATAAGGAATAAACTTACGATCACCCGGATTCGTCGAGGGTGCCGGGGCAAATAAACGCAACATATCAAATTGTATAAACGCCCGTAATGCCAAAGCCTCTCCCCAAATCATGGCTTTTTCATTTTCCTTCCATGCAAATATCTCGGGATCAGCATGTTCTATCTGTTGTATTATATTATTACAATTGGCCACTACATTATAAGCCTCCGTCCAGATAGAAGATAACACCGGTTTAAATTCATAATAGTCCCATGCATATTTAGCAGCACCATACTGCATTTCGTTTACACCCGGAGCTTTTTTATAATCATACACCTGTCCCAATGCATCCACGATTCCCCAAGTCAAATGTTTCCCGTATAAATTCCTTGACTCCATGGTAAAGTAAACTCCATTTAAAGCATGCCGGAAACCTGTGCCCGTGGAAAACAACTTCTCTTCACTAATCTCATCTTCCGGTTCCACATTCAACCATTCATTACATGATGACATAAAGAACGGCAAAACAAAAACTAAATACAATAATTTATTTCTCATATTCCTGACTTACTAAAAAGTTGCACGTAAAGAAAAATTCACCGTTCTGGCAAAAGGATAACTCGTCCCTCGCTCCTGCTTGATGGAAGACAAACGGAATAATTCATTCGTACTTACTTCCAAGCGCAAAGTTTTCAAATATATTTTCCGAAGCCATAGCGGGTCAAAATCATAACTCAACGTCAAAGCATCTAAAGATAAAACATTTTCATCCTGCACAAAACGGGAAGTAGGCAACGTAACACTATTCATATCCTTTATATCTTTCAATGGAGCAATATCACCCGGTTTTTCCCAACGCTGTGTCAGCACACGTTTATCAACATTACTTCCTTGAATGTCCGCATTCTCAACATTCATGATCAATGTTTCATTGTACGTCTGTTTCCCCCATTCATAACCGAAGGAAGCAAATAACGAGAAATTCTTGTAGGTAGCATTCAAACCGAAAGACCCGCTAGCCTTAGGCTCCGAATCTCCAAGCACGACCTCTTCCGTTGCTTTCCATTTGTGACTGACCTGTCCATTACGGTAGAGATACAACTCTTTACCGTTTGAGGGATCAATACCCAATGAACGTACACCATAAATTGCTGTTAAAGATGCGCCTTCCTCGTACTTCATGATCGGTTTGATAAAATCCGAATAGGTCTTACCGGCCTGAGTCCATGATAAAGTTGGTATTTGACTCTCTTCCGCAAGTCCATAATAATCTTCCACTTGAGAATTGTAAGCTTTCAACGCATCTGAAATTTTCAGAATTTCATTCCTATTATGGTTCAGATTACCCCATAAGGCAACATTCCAATCCTTGTTTTTCATTACATCAAAACGAAACTGAATATCGAATCCCTTGTTCAACGTTTCCCCCAAATTACTTTTGTAAGAAGAGAAACCGGCAGATCCCGGCAAAGTCACATCCGTGATCAAGTCAACTGTTTTATTGTAGTAATAATCAAAAACCAAAGAAATCCGACTATTCCAAAATTCCATATCCGTACCGACATTCAATTTATTCGTTGTCTCCCATTTCAAATCTCTATTTCCCAATGCCTTCAAACCAACTCCAAAACCGGCAATATACCAACGATCAAACGTCCGATAAACCGTTCTGGCACTGTAAGACGGAAAATTCACTTTACCGGTTTGCCCGTAAGAAGCACGAAATTTCATGCGATTGATCACCTTACTCCCATTCAAGAAAGCATAGTTATGCAGATTGACACCCGCTCCAAACGACCAGAATGGAGCCCACTTTTGATCCAATCCAAACTCAGATGAACCATCAAAACGCACAGACACGTCTGCCAGATAAATATCATTCCAAGTATAATTCGCTAAAAGCAAAAAACCGGCCAACCGACTAGCACTCTGAGATTTTGAGGGTTTATCCTTGATCTCTGCTGCATAATTAGGAGAATGATACTCTCCGGAAGGAAATCCCCGGTAATGACTGGAGGTGCTTTCAGATTCGCGAGACGTGGCATTGACCACCACTGAAGCATTCAAAGCATGCGCACCAAATGATTTTGATACATACGCACCAATTTGAGCGTCCCAATTCGTGGATTCCCCTTTCGTTAAATAAAGATCACCCTCCAATTCCGCTTCTTTCTGAGCTTTTGCAGTCGTGTTGGAAGAAAGAGGATCGATAAAACGTTCTTTTTTAGTAAATTCTTTTGTTATAGCAATCTGGCCTTTTAAATGCAAATAATCCGTCAAGAACCATTGAGCCATCAATCGATCGATAAACACATCCCCTTTCTCGTATTCAAAATTATTTAAACGAGCCTCGTACAAAGGATTATTCACTCGGGTATCCCTATGAGGTAGTGTTGAAAATTCCAATGCTCCGGAAATCAATGTTCCATTCTTGTCATAAGGACGATCATATGGTTGTAAATGAGTGTAATCGGAAAAATCACCATAAGGAGACTCTTGTGCCTTGGTATAATTATACTCGATATAATTCACCACCTGCAAATTCTTAAGCCGGTAATCCACGTGAAACCCCACGTTCATGATATCCCGGTAAGAATCCTTCATCACACCATTATTCTTATTATAAGAGAGATCAAGTCCATAACGTAAATCTGCATTTCCCCCCTCTATCGAAAAACTATGCTTATGATTAACGGAATTTCGCAAAGGAATTGACAACCAATCCGTGTTCACACCTTCCTCTACGCGCAACAATCGCTCGTTATAAGCATCCAAAGCTTGTTTCCAAGTCATATAATACTGCGGGGTATAAATCCCGGCTTTTTGCTCTATTTCTAATTTTTCCCTTGCATTAGCCAAGTTATAATCAGAAAGATCAGGCATAGAAACCGAACCTGTCAGGCTGTACGAAATAGTCACTTCACCCGGTTTCGGGGCAACAGTAGTGATCACCACAACCCCATTTGCCGCACGAGAACCATACATTGCCGTGGCTGAAGCATCCTTCAAGATCTGGATATTTTCAACCCGCATTGGATCCATATCATACACTTTCTGAACACTCACCTCGAAACCGTCCATGATAAAAATAGGAAGGTTCGGGTTATTCTTCAAAGAAGATTTAGACAACGCATCTTTATCCAGCTCTTTCACCCCGATACCGGAACGTCCGCGTATATATATTTCAGGAATAGCATTCGGGTCCGATCCCCACTTATTGTTCTGTTGTATACGGAATGATGGATCAAATGTTGATAATGCTTGCACCACGTTCGTGGCAGATGCCTTCAATAAATCCTCCCGTTTCACGGAGATAGAACTACCGGTAAAACTCTCCTTCTTGATATTGCCATATCCAGTTACAACCACCTCATCCATCTCTTTCACATCATCCTTCATCGTGATTACCAGCTCTTTTTCATCATTTTTTCGATCATTACTCAATTGGTGATAAACCGTTTCCATTCCGATAAACGAAAATACCAAAATCGTACTATCCAATTTCGGGATCTCGATTTTAAACTTCCCGTCCATATCTGTTATCACACCCAATTTAGTTCCTTTGATTAATATGGTAACTCCCGGCAACGGCATTTTCTTCGTGTCAATTACCTTACCTTTGATCTGCCTGGGTTGTTCTTGCTTTTTCTCGTCTTTTACTTGAGTAATGATAATTACATCATTCTGAATCACGTAAGACAAATGTGTATCTTTAAACAAGACTTTCAATACTTCATCCAAAGTCGCATCTTTCACGTCTACATCACGTTTTCCATACTTCAAAACTTCCTCCATCTGATACAAAAAACGATACCCCGTTTTCTGGCTCATGTCCGTGATGGCCTCATCAATCGTAACATCTTTCAAATTCAACGTCAATCTTACCACTTGAGAGGCCGCCTCAGCCTGTAAGAAAAAGATCGACATAAACAGAAAAAGAAGGCTGCGTTTTAAAATAAATCGCATCTTTTTTAATCTTTGATCTCCATCAAAGACTTCGATTCCGTTTTTTTTCATACTTTTACATGCTTAATGATTAATAATTCTGTTTTTAATCGTTATTTAAACTCTCTCTCGAGCAGAAAATAGTGCCAATGTTTTCTGCTCTTTTATATTTAAACTCATCATTTTTCTATTTTACGCACGAACACAGTCCTATCCCTTACCTCAAAATGTACCCGAGTTGCCAACTCCAGCATTCTCAATATTTCAGTGAAATCCTCATACCGGGCCAATTCTCCGGAGAAATGATACTCTTTCACCTCCGGATTCTCCCAAAATATATCTATATTGTACCAACGCGCCAAACGAGTCATAATATTCTCCAACGAATGATTCAACAACATGAATTTTCCTTCTTTCCATGCAGAATAACGACTGGCATCAACCTTACGAACCGTGAATTTTCCTTCATCATAAACGGCTTGCTCATCCGGACGAAGTTTCACTCCCTGTTTACCATTAAATACCCGTACCGCCCCCTTATTCAAAGTCGTCTCCACAAAAGTATCATCCGGATAAGCCTGCAAATTAAACTGCGTACCCAAAACTTCCACTGACATCTTATCGTTAGCATTCACAACAAAAGGACGGGAAGTATCTTTAGTAACCACAAAAAAAGCTTCTCCCCGTAAAAAAACATCACGTTTCCCCTTGCCGAATTTCACCGGAAAACGAATTTCCGAATCAGAATTCAAAAAGACTTCAGTGTTATCGGATAAAAACAATTTATACTCTCCTCCCCGAGGTACTCGGATAGTATTGTATTCCAGTACATCGTCTTTCTCCAGATCTCCATTTCCCTCGTAAGACACCCGACTCCCGTCATTTTGGGCAACCATTCCCCCTCCCAAGGAAATCAACCGCACACTACTATCCTGCAAAACAATCTCATTCCCTTGGGAAGTCACTAGAATTGCTTTGGCTCCTCCCATCTCCACGCGAGCCACCTCTACTTGTTCTACCTCCGATTTCTTCCAGAATCCCCAGTACAATCCAATTCCTACAAACAATATTACGGAAGCAGCTACTCCAATCTGCCAAGACGAAAATAAAGATCTACACTTTCTTTGCCCAACCAACTGCTCTCTCAAGGTATCCCAAGTATGTTCTACATCCAAACGCCTCGCATACATATCCCTGACAGAAAGATTTTCGGTCTCAAGAATACGTCGATATAAATCCTTATTTCTTGTATCCTCCTCCAGCCAAGCATTCAGTCTTTCCTCATCCTCAGGCAAGATAACTCCCATTAACTTTTTAGCTATCAAACGGGATATTTTATAATCTTTAGGACACTCTACCATACTAAACATTTATCAAATTCTATATATAGAACGATAAATTCATCTTAAAGGATGAGTGAATTTTCCACTTTTTTCAATTATTTTCTGCTAAAAACACCAAAAGGAGATAGAAGTAATCTTTTAAAACCGCACGAAGAGTATCCATAGCCTTATATTTCAAAGACTTGACAGTATTCACGGAAATACCTAAATTTTCTGAAATTTCTTTATTCTGTTTTCCTTCCAAGCTCAATTTTATAACCCGCCCACTCTGAACAGGTAAAGCATCAATAGCTTCCGTTATGATCCTATAGGTTTCCTCTTCTATTAAAATATCGCGAAAAAAGTACTCGTTATCAGCAGCTTTTAACTCCTGTTGAAGTGGAAGGTTTTTTTGACTTCTCAAATAATCAAAGCATTTATTTCTAACAGACACGTATAAAAATATATCTGTCATCTCTTGAAAATCATAAGTTTTCCTTTTCTCCCACAAGCGAATAAATATTTCCTGAACAAGATCCTTCGCCACATCCTCATCCTCAACAATACGACGAGCAATCATGCACATGGACAAATAATATTTTTTGAAAAGCATTTCGTAGGCATCAATATCACCTTGACGAATGGATTCAAATAATCTATCACCGTTATTTTGATTATTATCATACATGATTTTCCATTTACATCAAAAATTCTCTTGAGATAACAAAAATAGAGAAAAAAATGGGAATAACAATTATTGCACAAGTTCCTACTATTTTTATCCCGGTCAAATTTGACACATAGCAATATCGAATAACCCCCCCCCCAACATTCAAATTATTCATTTGAATATCAAAGCCACTTTTCATTCAATAATTTTATCACCAACGCCCCTCAATCACTACAGCCTACTGTTTCTCGGAAAAGAAGCCTGCCGTCGATGTAAGAGTTATCAAAGACAAGCAACTTGTCTTACTTTGAGTTATATGAAATCATGTTAAAATAATCAAGCTTGTCCCTGCGGTTCCAGATCTACCGGGAACATGGGAGCCATAGGGCCGCCTTCCGGTAAATTGATTTTCCCGTAATCCATCTCGAATCTCCGAACATTATCCTGTAATGCCAACATCAATCGTTTTGCATGTTCCGGGGTCAAAATAATACGGCTTTTCACTTCAGCCTTGGGCATTCCCGGCATGATTCGGATAAAGTCAACAATAAATTCGGATGAAGAATGAGAAATAATAGCCAAATTCGCATAGGTCCCTTGTGCTACATCTCGACTTAATTCAATATCAAATTGTTGTTTTTTCTCTTCCATAATAGTCTTTGGTTAACAGTTTATACAAACAATAAAGGCGCCTTGCGGCGCCTCTATCTATTTTTCTTTTTCCATCCTTTCGAGGTCTGCCTTAGAACCTACAATCAGACTTCTAAATTCTTTCATACCTGTACCCACCGGTATCAAGTGACCGCAAATCACGTTTTCTTTCAATCCTTCCAATGGATCGACTTTACCGTAAATTGCAGCTTCATTCAATACTTTCGTGGTTTCTTGGAATGATGCGGCAGAAATAAAGCTTGCCGTCTGCAATGCAGCACGGGTAATACCCTGTAATACCTGAGCTGAAGTTGCGGGCACAGCATCTCTAGCCTCTACCACCTTCAAGTCTCTACGTTTCAATTGTGAGTTAATATCTCTCAACATACGTACAGAGATAATCTGTCCCGGTTTCACCCGATCCGAATCCCCGGCTTCCAGTACCACTTTCTTTCCGTAGATTGCATCGTTTTCTTCCATGAACTCACTCTTATCCACCACCTGATTCTCTAAGAATCTCGTATCTCCGGCATCTTGGATCAATACCTTACGCATCATCTGGTGTACAATGATCTCGAAATGCTTATCATTGATCTTCACACCCTGCATCCGGTATACATCCTGTACCTCGTTCACGATATACTCCTGAACCTTGATCGGTCCCTCGATATTCAAAATATCAGTCGGGGTAATTGCACCGTCAGATAACGGGGTACCTGCACGTACATAATCGTTCTCCTGCACCAAAATTTGTTTAGACAAAGAAACCAGATATTTCTTTACCTCTCCGGCTTTTGATGTCACGATAATTTCACGATTACCGCGTTTGATCTTACCGTAAGTTACCTCACCGTCAATTTCCGATACAACGGCCGGATTCGACGGGTTACGAGCCTCGAACAACTCGGTAACACGCGGAAGACCTCCCGTGATATCGCCTGCTTTACCAACAGCTCTCGGAATCTTGGCAATGGTACTACCGGCAACAACCTCAGCTCCTTCCTTCACGACAATGTGGGCGCCTACCGGCAAGTTGTAACTCTTCACCGTGTTTCCTTCTGCATCATTGATACACAAAGCAGGCGCTTTCATCTTGTCACGGAACTCAATAATGATCATCTCCCTAAATCCGGTGGTTTCATCGGATTCTTCCTTATAGGTTTCACCCTCGATCAAGTTTTCCAACCCAACCGTACCGGAGAATTCGGTAATGATCAAAGCATTGAACGGGTCCCATTCACAAAGCAATTCACCCTTGCTGATCTCCTGTCCATCCTTCACGAACAACTTAGCACCGTAAGGGATAGCGTGAGAAATCAATATAATATTCGTGTTCTTATCCAATATACGCAACTCCGTCAAACGTCCTACAACCACGTCACAGGTCGTTCCGTTATCTTGCGTGTACTCAACAGAACGTAATTCTTCATACTCAACGTAACCATCATACTTCGCCTTCAAAGAGTTTTCGCTGGAAATATTTCCCGCAGTACCTCCCACGTGGAAGGTTCTCAATGTCAACTGAGTACCCGGCTCACCGATAGACTGTGCAGCGATAACCCCGACAGCCTCACCTTTCTCAACCATACGGCTGGTAGCCAAGTTACGTCCGTAACATTTAGCACAAACGCCCTTCTTCGCCTCGCAAGTCAATACAGAACGAACTTCAACACGCTCGATCGGGGAGTTCTCGATAATATCGGCAACTACCTCCGTGATCTCATCTCCAGAGGCCACGATCAATTCACCCGTATTCGGATGATAAATATCATGCACGGAAACACGTCCTAAAATTCTCTCTGACAAAGAAGACACGATCTCTTCGTTATTCTTGATAGCCGAAATGGTAATACCTCTCAACGTACCGCAATCTTCCTCGGTAATCGTGATATCGTTAGCCACGTCAACCAAACGACGAGTCAAATATCCGGCATCTGCAGTCTTCAACGCAGTATCGGCCAAACCCTTACGGGCACCGTGGGTTGAAATAAAGTACTCCAACACCGAAAGTCCCTCTTTAAAGTTTGCCAAGATCGGGTTCTCGATAATCTGTCCCCCGGTAGCACCTGATTTCTGCGGTTTTGCCATCAATCCACGCATACCTCCCAACTGACGAATCTGCTCACGAGATCCACGGGCTCCGGAATCCAACATCATGTAGATAGAATTGAATCCTTGGTCATCCGCTGCCAATTGTTTCATCAACGTGGCGGTCAAGTTCGCGTTCACGTGTGTCCAAATATCAATAATCTGGTTATATCTTTCATTATTGGTAATGAATCCCATGTTATAGTTCGCCATTACCTCTTCAACCTGGTCATATCCTTCTTGTAACAAATCTTGTTTGTTCTCCGGAACGATAACGTCTCCCAAGTTGAAAGACAAACCTCCCTCAAATGCCTTACGATAACCCAAATCCTTAATATCATCCAAGAATTTAGCCGTCACGTCCACACCGCAACGTTTGAACACGTCACCGATAATGTCACGCAACGCTTTTTTCGTAATCAACGTATTGATATAAGGATAGTTTTTCGGGGTGAACTGGTTCAAAATCACACGACCAACCGTCGTTTTGATCATATGTCTGATCGGTTGACCGTCCTTGTCCACGTTATCAATCTTCACCTCGATTTCAGCATGCAAGTCTACGGCCCTCTCGTTGAAAGCGATAATCACTTCCTCCGGAGAATAGAACTTCAATCCTTCACCCTTCACGCCCTTTCTCGGTTTCGTGATATAGTACAAACCGAGCACCATATCCTGAGAAGGCACCGTGATAGGCGCACCGTTAGCCGGGTTCAAAATGTTATGAGAACACAACATTAAAATCTGAGCTTCCAATACAGCTTCGTTACCTAATGGCAAGTGTACAGCCATCTGGTCACCGTCGAAGTCAGCGTTGAATCCGGTACAAGCTAACGGGTGCAAACGGATTGCTTTACCCTCGATCAATTTCGGCTGGAATGCCTGAATACCCAAACGGTGCAGGGTCGGGGCTCGGTTTAACAATACCGGATGACCTTTCAACACGTTTTCAAGAATATCCCAAACGATCGGATCACGACGATCCACGATCTTCTTGGCACTCTTCACCGTCTTCACGATACCGCGCTCGATCAGTTTACGGATAATAAACGGCATATACAATTCAGCCGCCATGTCTTTCGGAAGACCACACTCGTGCATCTTCAAGTCCGGACCTACAACGATTACCGAACGTGCAGAGTAGTCAACACGCTTACCCAACAAGTTCTGACGGAAACGTCCTTGTTTACCTTTCAAACTGTCGGAAAGAGACTTTAATGGTCTGTTATTTTCAATCTTAACCGCATTGGATTTACGAGAGTTATCGAACAACGAATCTACGGCCTCCTGTAACATACGTTTTTCATTACGCAAGATTACATCCGGAGCCTTGATCTCGATCAATCTCTTCAAACGATTATTACGGATAATCACCCGTCTGTACAAATCATTCAAATCGGAAGTAGCAAAACGACCTCCGTCCAACGGAACCAACGGACGCAATTCAGGCGGTATCACAGACAACACCTTCACGATCATCCATTCCGGCTTATTAATTTCTTTACTTTCACGGAAAGCCTCTACGACCTGAAGACGTTTCAACGCCTCGTTCTTTCTCTGTTGAGAAGTCTCCGTATTTGCTTTATTTCTTAAATCGTATGAAAGATCATCCAAGTTCAGACGTTCCAACAACATGGAAATAGCTTCCGCACCCATCTTTGCAATGAACTTGTTTGGATCATCATCATCCAAATATTGATTATCTGTTGGAAGTTTATCCAGAATATCCAAATACTCTTCTTCCGTCAGGAAATCCATTGTTTTGATACCGGAATCCCCCATGATACCCGGGTTTACAACCACGTATCTCTCGTAGTAAATAACGGTATCCAGTTTCTTGGAAGGTAACCCTAACAAGTAACCGATTTTATTTGGCAACGACTTGAAATACCAGATATGAGCCACCGGAACCACCAACTGGATATGTCCCATACGCTCACGTCTAACCTTCTTCTCCGTAACCTCAACACCACAACGGTCACAAACGATACCCTTGTATCGAATACGTTTATATTTACCGCAATGACATTCGTAATCCTTCACCGGACCGAAGATACGTTCGCAGAACAAACCGTCGCGTTCGGGTTTGTAAGTACGATAGTTAATCGTCTCCGGTTTTAATACAGCACCACTGGACCGTTCCAGAATTTCTTCCGGGGAAGCCAATCCAATAGCGATCTTAGTAAAATTTTTTACTTTATTGTCTTTTCTGAAGGCCATATTTTATCTGTTAATTGAAAATTGAAAATTGAGAATTGAAAATTAATTCTTCCGGTTCTCCATTTTCAATTTTCCATTTTCAATTTTCCATTATATAAGATTAACGCTCAATCCCAACCCGCGAAGTTCATGCAACAATACGTTGAATGATTCCGGAATTCCGGGTGTCGGAAGAGGTTCACCTTTCACGATATGCTCGTAAGTTTTGGTTCTACCCATCACGTCGTCAGACTTCACGGTCAAGATTTCCTGCAAGATGTGTGATGCTCCGAAAGCCTCAAGAGCCCAAACCTCCATCTCTCCGAAACGCTGACCTCCGAACTGAGCCTTACCTCCAAGAGGTTGCTGCGTGATCAACGAGTAAGGTCCGATAGAACGAGCGTGCATCTTGTCATCAACCATGTGTCCCAGTTTCAGCATATAGATCACGCCCACGGTTGCCGGCTGGTCGAAACGTTCTCCCGTTCCCCCGTCATACAGATAGGTGGTTCCGAATCTAGGCACACCTGCCTCGTCCGTGTATTTGTTGATATCGTCCAAAGAGGCTCCATCGAAAATAGGAGTTGCAAACTTCAATCCCAAATTCTTTCCGGCCCAACCCAACACGGTTTCGAATACCTGTCCCAAGTTCATACGGGAAGGTACACCCAGCGGGTTCAAACAAATATCAACCGGAGTTCCGTCGGACAAGAACGGCATATCCTCTACCCTTACTACGCGGGATACAATACCCTTGTTACCGTGACGTCCTGCCATCTTATCACCGATTTGCAATTTACGTTTCTTAGCCACGTAAACCTTAGCCATCTTGATAATTCCAGAAGGAAGCTCGTCACCGACGGTAGCGTTATACTTCTTACGTTTAATCTGACCTTCGATCTCCTTGTACTTGATGATATAATTATGCAACAAGTCACGAATCATATCGTTTCTCTGCTTATCGGTCGTCCATTTGTTCGGGTTGATTTGCAAGAAGTCCATGTTCTGCAACATCTTGTAAGAGAACTTCACTCCCTTCGGAACAATATCCTCGTTCAAGTAATTCTTCACGCCTTGCGAAGTCTTACCATTTACCAACTCGAATAATTTGTCGATCAATAAAGTAGTCAAATCTCCGACTTTACGTTGGAATTGTTCATCCAGTTCGGCCAAAATGTTCTTACCGGCAGCTTTCGTTTTCCGATCACTTACCGTACGTTGGAACAACTTCTTATCAATAATAACACCTTTCAATGAAGGAGAAGCTTTCAATGAAGCATCTTTCACATCACCGGCTTTATCACCGAAGATTGCTCTCAACAATTTTTCCTCCGGACTAGGATCGGACTCTCCTTTCGGGGTAATCTTACCAATCAGGATATCTCCCGGTTGAACACGAGCCCCCACGCGAATGATTCCGTTTTCATCCAAATCCTTCGTGGCCTCCTCACTTACGTTCGGAATATCAGCCGTCAACTCTTCCAATCCACGTTTCGTTTCACGAACTTCCAGAGAATACTCGTCCACGTGAACAGATGTAAAGACATCATTCCGCACGATATTCTCGGAGATCACGATAGCATCCTCGTAGTTGTATCCTTTCCACGGCATGAATGCCACTTTCAAGTTCCGTCCGAGTGCCAATTCTCCCTTTTCTGAAGAGTATCCTTCCGTCAATATCTGACCTTCTTCCACACGTTGACCTTTTCTCACAATCGGTTTCAACGTGATCGTCGTACTCTGGTTTGTACGTTGGTATTTCGGCAGGTAATATTCTTTCGTATCGGGTTCAAAGCTTACAAAAGCCTCTTCCTCCGTACGGTCATATTTAACAACAATCTTGCGTCCGTCAACAAAAGAGATCACTCCCGGTCCCTCTGCGACAACCTGCGTTCTGGAATCCTTAATCAGATTAGCCTCCAAACCGGTTCCCACGATCGGGGATTGCGGGGAAATAATCGGAACTGCCTGACGCATCATGTTCGATCCCATCAACGCTCGGTTGGCATCATCATGCTCCAAGAACGGGATCAAAGACGCCGCGATAGATGCAATCTGATTCGGGGCAACATCGATCAAATCGACATCCTCTCCGGCTGCCAACGGGAAGTCCGCATCTTTTCTGGCTTTTACCCATTTATTCGTAAACTTGCCATCTTCATCGATAGCAGAACTTGCCTGAGCAATTACCAACTCCTCCTCTTCCTCTGCCGAATAGTAGCGTACCCCTTCCTCGGAAAGATCCACGATACCATTATTCACCTTACGGTAAGGAGTTTCGATAAATCCTAGATCGTTGATCTTAGCGTACACGCAAAGAGAAGAAATCAAACCGATATTCGGTCCCTCCGGCGTCTCGATCGGACACAAACGACCATAGTGAGTATAGTGTACGTCACGCACCTCGAATCCGGCACGATCTCTGGAAAGACCTCCGGGACCCAAGGCCGACATACGTCTCTTGTGAGTGATCTCGGCCAATGGATTCGTCTGATCCATGAACTGAGATAACGCATTCGTTCCGAAGAACGAATTGATCACGGAAGACAAAATCTTCGAGTTGATCAAATCAACCGGGGTGAATACCTCGTTGTCACGTACGTTCATTCTTTCACGAATCGTACGGGCCATACGGGCCAATCCCACGCCGAATTGATTATATAATTGTTCGCCGACAGTACGTACACGACGATTACTCAAGTGGTCAATATCGTCCACGTCGGTCTTAGCGTTCAACAAGCGAATCAAATATTTGATGATCTCGATAATATCCTCTTTCGTCAAGACACGGATATCCGGATCTGTTGCAAGTCCCAATTTCTTGTTTAACTTGTAACGTCCCACGTCGCCCAAATCGTAACGTTTATCAGAGAAGAACAACTTGTCGATCACATCGCGGGCAGTAGCCTCGTCAGGCGGCTCCGAACTACGCAACTGCCTGTAAATATGTAATACGGCCTCTTTCTCCGAGTTACAGGGGTCTTTTTGTAACGTGTTATATATAATGGCATAATCTGCCAGATTTTGCATCTCCTTGTGAAGAAGGATCGTCTTCGCACCTGACTCGACAATCGCATCAATATGCTCAGGCTCCAGTACTGTTTCACGGTCAACGATAATCTCGTTACGCTCGATAGAAACAACTTCACCGGTATCTTCATCAACGAAATCTTCAATCCAAGATTTCAAAACACGAGCAGCCAACCGTCTGCCAACGACTTTCTTCAACCCCGTACGGGAAACATTCACTTCATCAGCCAGACCAAATATTTCAAGAATATCCTTATCCGTTTCAAAACCGATAGCTCGTAAAAGAGTGGTTACCGGCAATTTTTTCTTCCGGTCGATATACGCGTACATCACGTTATTGATGTCCGTGGCAAACTCGATCCAGGAACCCTTGAACGGAATAATTCTAGCGGAATAAAGCTTCGTACCATTCGCATGAATACTCTGCCCGAAGAAAACACCGGGAGACCTGTGTAACTGAGAAACGACCACTCGCTCTGCTCCATTGATCACGAAAGTACCTTTCGGGGTCATGTAAGGAACATTTCCTAAATATACATCCTCGATAACGGTATCAAAATCTTCATGCTCCGGATCTGTACAGTACAACTTCAATTTCGCCTTCAAGGGTGCGCCATAAGTCAATCCCTGACCCAGACACTCCTCGATCGTGTAGCGAGGCGGATCTATAAAATAGTCCAAAAATTCCAAAACAAAGTTGTTCCGAGTATCAGTAATAGGAAAATTCTCCTTGAAAACCGTGTAAAGGCCTTCATTCTTTCTGTTCTCAGGCGTGGTACCTAATTGAAAAAAGTCCTTGAAAGACTTTAATTGCACTTCAAGAAAATCAGGGTATTCCAACTGATTCTTTATCGATGCAAAGCTTATTCTATTGTTTGAATTATATGAAGACATCTATTATTTTTTTTGAACCTAAACAATCATAACAACAAAATGGTTTAGAGTCCACATGAGACTCTAAACCTGGAAAAACCAACCGGTTTTATTTTATTTAAGTTCAACTTCAGCTCCTGCCTCTTCTAATTGAGTCTTCAGCGTGTTAGCCTCTTCTTTAGAAACTTTTTCTTTCAATGGAGCCGGAGCCTTGTCAACTATTTCTTTAGCCTCTTTCAATCCAAGACCGGTCAATTCTTTCACTAACTTAACAACAGCTAATTTAGCAGCACCAGCTGACTTAAGAATTACATCGAATTCTGTTTGCTCTGCTTCAGCGGCAGCAGCACCACCAGCTGCAGGAGCAGCAACAGCTACAGCAGCTGCTGCAGGTTCGATTCCGTACTCTTCTTTTAAAATATCAGCTAATTCTTTTACGTCTTTTACGGTAAGGTTTACTAGCTCTTCTGCAAGTTTTTTCAAATCTGCCATTTCTATACTATTTAAAATTGTTTGTTTACTAAACTATAAAAATTATTCTTTTTCAGAAAGTGTTTTAACAACACCAGCGATAGTATTTTGTCCGGATTGCAATGCGGAAATAACATTCTGCATCGGAGCCTGCAACATTGCGATAATGTCTGCAAGCAACTCCTCTTTAGACTTGATACTGATCAACGATTCAAGCTGATCCTCGCCAACATAAGCACATTCTTCTACGAATGCGGCCTTGAATACCGGTTTGTCTTTAGTCTTACGGAATTCTTTAATCAGTTTTGCAGGACCGTTTCCGGTGTCGCACAACATGATTGCGCTATCGCCTTTCAACGCAGAAAAAATTTCCTCGTAGTTGTTGGTAGCGTTTTCCAAAGCCTTTTTCAACAAAGTGTTCTTCACTTGCACCAGTTTGATGTTAGCATCAAAGCAAGCCCGACGCAAAGCCTGAGTGTCTACAGCGTCAAGACCGGAAATGTCACTAACATACAAGTGCTTGTAAGAATTCACTTGCTCCGTCAAGGTTTCTATTACGACTTTTTTATCTTCTTTTTTCATACTACTGAAGTCCTTTTTAGATTACTACATTAATCAAGTAAAGTCTTTTGGTCTACTTGAATACCGGGACTCATCGTACTTGACAGATACACGCTCTTGATATAAGTACCTTTAGCGGCAGCCGGTTTCAATTTATTGATCACGTTCAAGAATTCTCTAGCGTTCTCCATAATCTTGTTCGGCTCGAATGTAACTTTACCAATAGAAGCGTGAATAATACCGAATTTGTCAACTTTAAAGTCGATCTTACCAGCCTTCACCTCGGTTACTGCTTTCCCGATTTCCGGGGTTACAGTACCACTCTTCGGGTTTGGCATCAATCCACGAGGACCCAAAATTCTACCAAGAGCACCTACTTTACCCATTACAGAAGGCATCGTGATGATAATATCGATGTCGGTCCAGCCGCCTTTCAATTTTTCGATATATTCATCCAATCCAACGTAATCGGCTCCGGCAGCCTTAGCTTCTTCCACCTTATCAGGCGTACACAAAACCAAAACTCTTACTTGTTTACCGGTTCCATGAGGTAAAGTACATACACCGCGCACCATTTGATTGGCTTTACGCGGGTCTACACCCAGTCGAACGTCCATGTCAACTGACGCATCAAACTTCGTGAAAGTGATTTCCTTCACAAGCTGTGCGGCCTCGTCGATAGAATATACTTTTCCACCTTCGATCTTCGCTAAAGCTAACTTCTTATTTTTTGTCAGTTTACTCATTACGTTTGAAGTGTTACAAGTTCATTAAAAAGGTCTGTCACCGGTTACGGTTATACCCATACTTCTGGCGGTACCAGCTACCATACTCATTGCTTTCTCAATTTCAAAAGCGTTCAAATCTTTCATCTTGTCCGTAGCGATTGCTCTCACTTGATCCCAAGTGATAGAGGCCACTTTCTTACGATTAGGCTCTGCGGAACCGGATTTGATTTTAGCAACTTCCAAAAGTTGAATAGCAACAGGAGGTTGTTTTGTAATAAAATCAAACGATTTATCACCATACACCTGTATAATTACCGGGATGATCTTTCCTGCCTGCTCTTGAGTTCTAGCGTTAAATTGCTTACAGAAGTCCATGATATTGACTCCCTTAGAACCTAACGCCGGTCCTACTGGAGGCGAAGGATTAGCAGCTCCGGCTTTAATTTGCAGCTTGATAATAGCTTCAACTTGTTTTGCCATGATTGTTTTTAATCAAATAATTGTTATTCTTTTTCTACCTGCATGAAACTTAATTCAAGTGGTGTTTTCCGTCCGAAAATCTTGACAATTACCTTCAAGCGTTTCTTGTCCGTATTCACCTCCTCTATCACACCGGTAAAACCATTAAACGGTCCGTCAGTCACTTTAACTGACTCGCCAACGAAATAAGGGATACTTATTTCTTCTGGTTGTTCCGCAAGTTCATCTACAGTACCCAAGATCCGGTTTACCTCTGCTTGACGCATCGGTACAGGGTCTCCTCCTTTGGTTTCCCCCAGGAAGCCGATCACATTCGTGATGTCACGAAGTATGTGAGGGATTTCTCCAACGAGTGCGGCCTCGATCAACACGTAACCCGGATAAAGATTTCGCTCACTGCTATACTTTTTCCCGTTACGCACCTGATACACCTTCTCTGCAGGTACTAAAACCTGTGAAACGTAATCCTGAAGCCCTAAACTGGCGATTTCGTTCTCGATGTACTCCTTTACCTTCTTCTCTTTTCCTCCAATGGTCCGAAGTACATACCATCTTTTTTTCATTTCAGCCATGTTAGACCTCCAAGATTTTTAGTAAAACAAATTATATATACCGGTCACGATATGTCTGAACGAAAAATCCATTGCAAAAATGCACAACGCTATGATAACGGAAGCAATCATCACAATTGTTGCACTACTCTGGAGCTCAGACCACGTGGGCCAAGTTACTTTATTCACCAGCTCGTTATAAACATCTGATATATAACTTTTAATCTTCATTTGTTCTATATTTAATTTGCACGGGAGGAGAGGTTCGAACTCCCGACCCTCGGTTTTGGAGACCGATGCTCTA
>OJUG01000195.1_pt1 | contig 97669 bp, 99 predicted proteins | sample 1599841 | NCBI WGS metagenome assembly OJUG01 (sample SAMN04168659, study PRJEB22393) | human gut metagenome | biome: human gut microbiome; feature: stool | host: Homo sapiens | collected 2014-05-12 | reverse complement strand
ACCGAGATCTACACTCTTTCCCTACACGACGCTCTTCCGATCTCAACTATAATGGTACAAAAAATACCACCAACTGAAATCGTTATGTCAAAACTTTGGCGAAGTTTCATTACAAACGTACAACTATTATCCATAATTTCAAATTTCATCCTCAATTTTTTACTTTCTCCGGTACAAAACTCTTTCAAAACTCTCGAAATTCGAGTATCTGCGTTTTCTAAACACACTCTCGTGTTCATGTTCCACTTCCTCGTATGCCTTGCGGTAAGTCATACCGGAAGCAACTTGCACCCAAAAAAGCTCCATGAAGCCTTCTTTTGTCATCAATTTCAGCACTCTATCAGGTATTTTATCCATCTATATTATTTTTATTTCACGTCCCCCGGCGTAAGCCTCTCTCGTGCTAGCCGTCTTCGAGATGTACCCGGCAATAGCGTTCACGGAAGCGGCACAACCGTCAATTTTCTCGGTAGATTTCGCCTTGTTCAAGCGAATATTCATGTTCGGGTCCGTATAAATCGCCACGTTCCGGAACATCCAGCGCAACACCGGGTTGTTCATCAAGTCCACTTCCCGGCGTTGTAATCTTTTCTGCAAATCTTTCGTGGGCTCCGACAAGTACGTTATAGTCTGCGCTATCGGGTCAAGGATATTATAATAACCTACTTTTTCAAGATGTTGGATAACCCCGTTCGTCGACATCCACGGGTCATACGTCAAGTTTTTCACCCGGTAAAGGTGAAATATCCTTTCAATATCCTTGCTAAGATAGTCCGTGTCAACAACATCCCCCTCCGTTGCCGTGATGAAACCTTGTTGCACCCAAAGCCTGTAATCCACCCGGTCTGCCTTCTGCTTTATTTTCGCCTCCGGAACCCAGAAGAACAATCGTAAAACGGGGTGTGGCAACGTGGGGAAGAACAAGGCGAGAGCCGTTAAGTCATCAGTACTAGCCAAGTCCAACCCGGCATAACACTCTTTGCCTGATAAATCCTCGTCCCTCGTCCCGAAATTGTTAGCCTGAATCACCTCGTCCGGTATCCAAACGGTCGGGGCATCCACCCACATGTTCAAGTTTTTCGTTTTAAACTCCAGCTCTTTCGATGGATCATTTAACACGGCCGTGAACTCGCTTTCCATGAACTCGGGTTTCACGGAAATACCAAGGTTGGGGATCGCCTTCCCCCATTTACTCGAGTCCTTCCAGTCATCCCCCTCGTCCATCGAGAATATCATGACGAAACGGTCTACTTGCACTTTCGCCCCTTTCAATATTTCCACGTTTACCTTACGAACCCCGAAGCACGGCAACGAGAGGTTTAACCCGGCCGTCGTGATAATAAAGATAAGCGGCTGCCGTCTCGCCCCCATACCGGAACGGATCACGTCATAGATTTCAAGGGTGGGCCACTTGTGGAACTCGTCGATGATCGCCCCGTGCGGGTTGAAACCATCCTTGTTTTTCGTGTCCTTTGACAAGGGTTTGAAGGTGGATCGAGAACTTTCCACCGCTATCGCTTTCTTGCTTAACATGGTTCGTTTTAACAACGGTGTGGATTGCTCGATCATGGCGACAGCGGCATCCCAACAGACCTTCGCCTGTTCCTTGTCGACAGCGGCACTGAACACTTGTGCCCCTTGCTCATCGTCCAGGTAAAGAAGGTACAAGCCAATTCCCGCCGCGAGTAACGTTTTCCCGTTTTTCCTGCTCACTTCCACGTATGCCGTGTTAAACCGTCTAACACCCCCGGCCTTTTTCCAACCGAAGAGCGACCCGATTATAAAACATTGCCACCCTTCAAGTATCAATTCCTTGCCAGCCCACTCCCCCTGGTAATGCCGCAACAAGGTAAAGAAGGATAACGCTTTCATGGCCGCCTTCTCGTCCCAGTAAATTCCACGCTCTACCGAATATTTCAAATCATCAAGGTGTCGCTGAACGGCTAACCTTTCCAGTTCCCCGGCGTTACGCTCTCCCGATTCAACATCGGCGATATACTTCTGCATTTTCCTGATATACTCTTTCGCTCTTCCCATTTTACATCTCGTTTATCTTGTCAAAATCATCTTTCTCCTCGGAGGGTTTCTCCTTCACCTTGCTCGCTGACGCGGGAGTGACTCCCAGCTCGCACGCCAACCGGATTGCGTTGGAATAGTACTCGCTCGCCATTTTATCTAGAGGATTCCGGTATTTCTTCTCCCCGAATTTCGTGTACTCGGTCAATATTCTTCCCTCCTCCGCCAACTGGTCTTGTGCTTCCATGTATTTCCCCATTTCCCCGGCGTACATGATCACGGCGTTAATATTCACCACGTCCAAAATCCCTTTCTCCGCGAGCTGCTCTGTCGTGATCTTGTAAATTTTTTTAGCGTAGGCGTTAAAGTACCCCGGTGGCTTGGGAATTTTAGTTACTTGCTTGTATCGAACCTCATCCCTCATCCGGCAAGGTTGATCTGTCCCTTTCAAGACTTTCAACTCGTTTGATATTGGTTTTCTCCCGGCCATGTTACCCCCTTTCTCGAAAACTCTCAATTTTGCACGTGTGCGCAGAAGGGTGGAATGGGGTCTTAGCAAATGAACCCAAAAAGTTTTTTACCCCCCTACCCTTTAGCGAGTTAAAAAACTCTTTCTTTTGATAGATTTCATTTATAATTTTTTTCATTTTAACAAATTTTAAATCTACATAAAATTATATCTTTAATAACCATCCGGTATTTTCATCGGGGGAAATACCGTTTTTTTTATCGTTTTCTCCCGTTATCAGAACAATTCATCCAGCCGTCGTATTGCAGCGTTATCCACTCTTTTCTCGGCGTCTATCGCCCTTAAATAGATTCTCGTGGTTTCTATGCTCGTGTGTCCTAACATCTGCTGAACGTCGTAAATGCTCGCCCCGGCTTTCAAGGAAAGAATCGCCGCCGTGTGACGGAGAGAGTGACAGGTGTAACACTTGTCGTCCAGCCCGATAACACGCAGGTACCTCTTGACCATCTTTGAAATCATGAAATCACTGATCCCCTGACTAGCGTACCCGTTCTTGTGCGTGACAAACAAGGGGCTATCTTCTGTCATCTCACCACGACAAACCAGGTAATCGTGAATAGCATCTAGTACCTTGTCAGTAACCCCGATCCTGCAACTCTTGTCAACTTTTCCCTTTCTTTGCAAACTGATCAACGTGTGTTCCCCGCTCGTTATGTCCCCGACCTTCATCCTGCACACCTCCACTCGCCTAACCCCGGTTCGAACCATCAGGGAGATTATGGCGTAATCCCTCTTCCCAACTATCGATTCCCTGTTTATCTTCCCGAGCAACTCCTTGACTTGATCCGTTGACAAGTACCCCTTCCTGTATTCCGTGTCTTTCTTGGGAGACTTCACGCCCAGGGCGATATTATCATCGTAATACCCTTCAAACGAGAGGAACTCGAATAACTTCCGGACCACGGTAAGGTACAACCCGATCGTGTACACGGACATACGCTTTTTCAACATATCCGATTTATACCGGAGTATATCCGATCTTTTCAACTGCCAGAAATCAAGTCCATTCATCACGACCCAACGGGTAAAGTAGTTCACCACGCATTTGTACTCGTTACGACTCAAGGCGTTCACGTCCTGGTAACTCAAAAACTCGCTAATCACCTCGTTGACTGGTTTCATTTTCAACTCTCATGTATTCAACCGTTACAATCTTTCTCAACACTCTCGAACCTTCACACGTGACACATATCTCACGATCATATTCTCGTTCCCGATCATTCCATTTTTCCGTGTAACCTTCACCCCCGCAACGGGGGCAGGTTACTATCTTCGTGTATGTTTCCCGATCTTTCATACTATCTCCCCAAATTACTTAATTAATGATAGACGGGATTCCGAGTTAGATCAATGAATGATTTAGCTTCATCTATTGTTTCAAAGCCGCGCCAAAACGCCACTTGAGTCCAAAAAGGGAAGTACCATCGCCAACATTCTACCGCGTAATTTTTTGTTACTTTATTCGGGACTATTCTATATTTCTTTTTCATGTCATTTCCTCCTCCACTCGTTTCAAATTATAATATTATTCCTTTTTAAGCAACTTACTAATGGCAATCGCAGCAAATGCAAGCTTCATTTGTATTGCTTGATCATCCATGTCTTCATCATCCATTACACACTCCTTACCTTTCATTTGTTCCCAGTGTTCATCAGATAATTTATTACCGATCAAGTGCATCATGGTTGATATATCATCCCGTTCCAATTCTATTTTAACTACTACTTTTTCCATTTTTGCCTCCTTATTTATATTTTAAATCGTTTTCATTATCATTCATTCACAAAGCCCGTGATACATACTCATACAAGAATACCCGCCTTCTGGCTCGAACATATCAAGGGTTGCGTTCTTATCAGATAGATATTTAAATACATCCTCGATAGTGGGATGTGATTTATTCTGGCAAGCCCAATTTGGTATATAACCTGCCGAGAAGAACGTGGGGCCCGAAGGATGGCTTTTTTTTACCAATTCCTCCGCATGGACTAGTCTTTGTTTCATCGATTCATCCTTCATAATCTCCAACATTTCTCGATGTCTACACATGATGCACGGGAAACAACCAACTCGTGAAAAACCTTTTCTGTATAATGGATTCGGTTGTTGGCCCGCATTAAGAATACAATCTATCACTTCTCGTGAAGTCCATGTGAAAATAGGTCTTAAAACAGAAGCATCGTATTGTTTGCACCATTCCCGAACTTCTTTTCCCCTGTAACTTTCTTTTCTCCCGCTTTTATTGACTTGAAAATAAGATCGAAAGTACATACACTCCGGCTCCATAGCGGCACGAGCATGACTTTCACCAGCCCTAATCCCTTGAATGATAATACAACTATCATGTAGCGAAAGCACGTAATCAATCATCGGTTTCATCTTCAATTCATCCGTACAAAAACGTGTTTGAGTTGAAGGGAAACGTTTTTTATAAAGTGCCAATGACACGAAATCATACTTTGATTTAAGTGTTGTCAACTTAACATCCATCTGTTTGCATACATCATGAATATGAGTGTACGTGTCAGGATGCTCCCACCCCGTGTCACAGAACACCGCTTCTATTTTATCATTCCCGTATTCTTGTGCGACCTTAATCAAGCACGCTTGACTATCTTTACCACCACTAAAACTTACCAATATCTTCATGACCTATCGTTTTTAATCTTGTCCTTTTTTTATCGCATCGTTTCACTCCCCGTGAAACCATTTTTATCAAATTCACATTCTCCTCTACCAACTTAATGATCTCGTTATGACGCGCTGTGTTAGAGTTACATACCCCACGAGATTGTATAACTTTAAACGTGGACAAGCTAAACTCAACGGTTTCAAGTCTACTTCCGTTCCTATCCCTAGCCGATAAAATAAGGCTATCTTTTTTACGGTAATATCCCGCATCGTAAACGCAATGATGCATCTTTTCTCCCTCTTCCGCCATTTCAGCAACGGACCGGATGACAGTGATAACAACATTTTCGTTACCGAAACAGACACCGAAATATTTCCCCTTATTCTCCCGGTACTCTTTTTCCCACTTCTCCGCTTCCGCCATTTTTTTCTTGATCGCGACACGTTCCTCTACACGCCGTTTCCGGGAAAGAAGTCGATCGTGTTCAGCCTTCAAGTTTACCGGGCAAACATAACGAGCGTTACGGGTGTCAAGATGCAAATACACTAGCAAATCCATGTAATCGAACCACAACGAGGCGTCTTCAATAACATACCCGTTACGATGACAGATGTTCAACGCATGTTGGTAAGGTAATTGATAATTGCCCTTCCTAAGCATGTATTTAAACACGTCCATTTGCCCTTGCTTGACGATAGTTTCCGCCACCGGGTTTACAAGCAATTGCTTGATAATCTTCTCCACGGGAAGATTCATCTTGATAAATTCATTCCTCCATCCATTGCGTGACACTCGTTGAGTTGTCCTACAAATCGGGTAGAAATAGTTCCCTGACGTGTCAAACATATCATCCATCACGTAAGCACCCGTCACGCTGCCATTATGCCTTCCAATTTGCATACGTTCTCCCATGCGCCACGAAAGATTATACACCGAACGGGAGTAGGGGCGACAAGCGATCGCTTCTTTACCCCTGTCATCAATCCAATTTTGATAAATCTCGTTCATCTCGTAAATCGTTGACCTCCCTTTCCCCTCGTTCACCCGCGAAACTTCAAACGTGCGAATCACGTTAATCCCGAAGAACGTTTGCAGGAAAGACACGTGCCGGCTCTCACTCCTGCACGCCCATCCGCGCTGATGTTCCAACGCGACACGTTTCCCGCAATTAGGGCACGTGTGACTTTCCAGCTCCAAACTAACTGCTAACATCGGCTTAGAGACGTGATCCACGTGCCCGCAGCACTGGCACCAAACCTCTCCTTTCTTCAAATAAAAACCGTTGACCGGGAACAAGCTAAACGCCCAACGCCTTTTAGCATCGCTAATTTCGGGTATCTTGTTACTTAACTCCACGATTTTTTTCTCCAGTTTCGTTCTCGGTTTCATAGCTCGTCAAAAGAAAATAGAGTTGGTACATTAATCCCGGCTGCCTTTTCAGCCTCTCTTCTCGCTTTCGCTTTTTCCACACGTTGTTTTTTCCTCTCCGCCTCGGCCGCTTTCTCTTTAGCGATACACTCTAACTTGTATCTCTCGATAGCATCCTCCCGGGCCCTCGCCTTCTCCTCGTCAGATAACTCCACTACTGTCCGCACCCCCGCCCTCGCTGGTAATTTATCCACCTTTATACCATCCTCGTCATAGTAGTGTACTGCCCAGCCGTATACCGTGTCATCATCCACTACCACGGTAGAACCTCCCAGCTTGTACGCCTGCCCGGTAATGTAGTCACAGCATTCTTTTATGCTTTTCCCCGGTTTCTTGTAGGACTCGGCAAAAAGCGGATCTTCCTCGGCCCTCTTGTCGAGATAGCCCTTTATTGTATTTTCCAAGTTACTCATGTTAGAATAATTTTAGTGGTTCATTCTCGGCTTTATCATGTTTATCGTGTACCCGCTTTCTCTCAAGAACATCTCGACCGCGGACCCGCTCACCTTCATCTCTCCCCCTAGCTTGATCATCCCGGCGATGTTCCGGCGATCACTCCACGCCTTGAAAGATTTCGTTGTCACGTATTTATTCAACAATTCCACGTACTCTGCCGGGGTCATGACCTTCATCTCTCTCGACGGGTTTGTCAATTCAATCATTGCCATAAGCCGTGTCGTTTATAGTTCTCGATCTCTTGACCTTTCCAGTCTCCACTATGCCATCAAGGCATCTCGTGATCCTTTCTTGCAATTCCGGCAGCAAATCCCGGTAAAAAAGAACGTGATCCGGCTTCTCGTTAGCCAGTCTTTTCCTCGCCTGTATGTCAGCGATCGTTTCTAGTAGAACCTCTTCCATTGATCAATTTTTTATCCCGGTTACCTTTCTCGATATTGCACTCGTTACACAAGGGTTGCCAGTTCTTCTCGTCCCAGAAATCCTCGCAAAGAGGGTATGGGATGACGTGATCCACCACCTTCGCCTCTTTCACTATCCCCTTGCTCTCGCAAATCCTGCAAAGCGGGTGAGCCGCCCGGAATGCCCGGCTGGCTTTCGTCCACCGTGACGTGTGATATTCAGGGGCACTTCTCGCTCTACGTTGCATCTTGTCGTTCTGTACCCTCTCCGGGACCCACGGCCGTTTCATTGGTTTAGGCTTCGTTGGCATACTCTATTCTTTTACTAGCCTGTAAACAACACTGGTATTATCAACTCTCTGGCAAGCGAAACACGACGGGACGAACCTGTGACAATTACGGGGAGTCGTTTTCCCGTTCCTCGTTTTTATCAAGTCTCGCAGGTCACAGGAATCACAAGGGGAAAAGAAAACCGATCCCACTTTTTTTGACACGACAAGCATTTTCTTCCCGTTTATCACGACCTCGAAAGGCAACCCTATTTTATTTCTATTTTTTATCATCATTCTAAATTTTATCGTTTTTAGCCGTTTTAAGACATCGTTTATTTTAATTGATACTTTTATCATCCCAACACACGAACCATCGTCAAAACTCACCGTTGGCATTCAAAACGGCCTTTGATCGCCCCTGAACGGGTAGAACCTTGTCATCGCCTTGTTATGCCGGAAAAACACGTACCCCGTTTTCCCGTCCCTCTGTTTCGCCACGATCAACACCCCGATACCCGCCGAGGGGATAGACTTGTTATCGTACTCGATCTCGTTTATCTTGTAATATTCCGGCCTATACAATAGGCAAATGATGTCAGCATCCTGCTCGATCGAACCCGATTCACGGAGGTCGGCGAGCATCGGTTTCTTGTCAGCTCTCTTTTCCGCCTCTCGGTTCAGTTGCGAGAGCATGATGAAGGGAACGTTCAACTCCTTGGCGATGATCTTCGCCGTGCGACTGATGTTAGAAACTTCCTGTTCCCGGTTCCGGATGTTATCGACCTGGCTCCCCGTGAGCTGCAAGTAATCCACCACGATTAACCCGCATTTCCCACGCTTGTGCATGAGCCGGGCGTGATTACGAATGTAGTTTATCGTCACGGAGGGCTTGTCGTCAATGTAAACGGGTAACTTCTCGATAACCCCGGCGGCCCGGTGCATCTTCAACACCTCGTCCTCGCTTAACTCCCCGCCCCGGAATCGCTCGACAGAAATATCACACTCTGACAACAACAACCTGTTAGCCAGTGAAACGTCGGACATTTCAAGGGAATACATGCAGGCGGAAACCCCGTGTTTCGCCGCGGTCTTCAACATCTGCAACGCCACCGCAGTTTTCCCCATCGATGGGCGTGCCCCGATAACGATAAACTGCCCGCCTTGCCACCCGTTCGTCAGCTCGTCAAGCTCCACGAATCCAGACGGGACCCCGGTGAATATTCCCTTTTTCCTGTTTTCCTCCCGGGTCTCGTAGGCCCGCAAGGCTCCCGCCACGATAAAACCAACGTGTTTCATGCCTCCCTCTCCCGCCACGATGGCGTTTACCCGGTCCAGCTCGCAGTTAAACCTGTCCACGACCTCCGCCACGTCTATCGTCGTGTCCCGTGCCACCTGTTTCAACCTCTCGCAAGCCGTTATCACCTCTCTCGCCAGGTAACGCTGTTTCACGATCCGGGCGTGTTCAACGATGTTGGTGACTCCCGCCACGAGGTTCGTCAACCCGGCAAGGTAATGCACACCACCGTTATTGTTCAACACCTCGTTCCCCGTCATCCCCTCCGCTACCGTGAGTAAATCAACGGGCTTGCTTGACGAGTACAACCGTGTGATCTCGTTGTAAATCTCCCGGTTCACTGGCACGTAAAAACAATCGGGATTCAAGATAGAGGAAACACGGGCCAAGGCATCAGGTTCCACCATGATCGCCCCCAGTATCGCTTTCTCTAGCTCTACCGCACGTGGCAAAACTTGTTCCTCAATCGAATTTAACGCTTGTCTTGTGTTCATCGTCTATCGTGTTTAAAGATTCTACCGAGTATTCAGTCTCCCACCTGCGCTGGTTGATCCACGTTTTCAAGTTGGCGAACGAGGGAACGAACTCGCCACGTTTGGCCGCTTGCTCCCGCCATCTCATCAAGTTTTCCAGGGCGGGGAGTAACAACGGGACGATCTCGGTCACGTGCCCGCTGTATTTTTTCACGAACTCGTTAAATTCCGTGTCAAGTCCCCTCTTCGTCCCGGGGTAACGCTTCCGGAATATTTCAAATTGATCTTTCAAGGAAACTAGATCAACTTCCCCTTTAGGGGATCGAGGGGATTTTTCTTTTATTATTTTCTTATTTATATTTACTTTATTTTCTTTTACTGGGAGGCATTCGGATCCGTTTAATAATCCGATCGGATTCCGATCGGATTCTAATTGTTTTCCCCACCTTACCTCATTAGCTTTTCTTGCTGCAAGTGAACGCCTTAACTTTACATCATTCCATTCATTCATTCTCCGGACCAAGGCCTCGCTTATAAACACGACCCCACCCTCGATAACAAATAATTGGTACCCCCTAATTACCGCCTCAATTTTTTGAGGGGTGGTATTATATTTTCTCGCCAAGGAGGGTAATAATGCCAGTGGATATTTGTAATCTGGCTGGTCTCTCAAAACCTCTATTAGCATCCAGTATATGCCATAGCCTTCCATTCCCAATTGATCAATCAACAGGGCACATTTCGGGTCATCCTTGGCGTTACTGTCATGCGTGAAATAATACGCGTCTTTACTCATGTTAATTATTCTGTATTTGTTTGCACGTTTTGATTTTACATCGAATTGGTATATTTTTGTCGTCAAAACAATCATCCATGATAAGGCCATACACTACCAAATTCAAACCTATTCTAGACAATCCTAACGATCGAAAAATTTTATTTCTATTATCCCACAAAAAAGAATTGACATACTCCGAAAAAAGAAAGTTAAAAAAACTCTCTAATATCTACCAAGACAACCACTTCTTTAACAGGGAACTCACCAGTGAACTAGCAGCACTTCACTTTATTGAAAGTGAAGACCTCGAACCTCATAAGCCCAAACATTCCGAGACAGGGTCTGTGATACATCATTTACTCCGGTGGCATACCACGAATAGTGGAATCGAAGCGCTGCGAAACAACAGGTTTCTTTCCGAGAGAGAACAAGTAACCAAAAAAGCCCGTTTTCTTATCCTCCAATGGGCCAGTATCATCATTGGTACCGTTGGTGGAGCTCTCGGGATTCTGTCCTTTTTCTTCAAGGATTTTATAGACATCATGAATAGCATCTTCCACTGACATCTTTTGATACCCGGAAACGGGAAGCTTTCCTGTCTTCACGAAAACGACAAGCATTGATGCGGCGACAATCGAGTCGCATATATCGTAACTCTCTCCGGAAACGCTTAACAATTCCAAGCATTTCATTCTCAAATTTTCATCATCTAACATAATCCTTGTTATTTACCTCCATTACGTTAATCACATTTTTAATATTCACACTCGCACCAAGAACGAACCTCTGGGCTCACCTGTATAACGTGAACCTCATGGGAACCCGGTGTTATTTTAGCATCAAGCGTTCCCGTCAGATGATTATATCCTTTTATTGGCTTCTCGTTATAATACTTTTGACGAAACATTTCCTCTCGTAAATCTCGTTTCACGTTCTTTCCTTTTTCCATAAGCTTGGTTTTAAATTTCAGATTCTCGCTCGTGCTGGTAAAACTCGCACCTGTTCATTCTCTCTGATAAAGCGATAAGCCGGGCAACTTCCAACCGGATCATGTAATTCCGATCACCATCCTTGACCTCGGGAAGAAGACCCCATTTTATCCAATTATCAATAATATCCCTCCCGTATATTTTGTAAGCTTTAGCTTTAGAAATAAACGGGGCAGCATCACCTCTTTGGACAAGGGTTTCATGGACGGAAAGTTTCACGTCTGCCACCCTTTTGTCTAGAGCAGCTTTAATTTCTTTAAGCTGTCGTGCGGTGTATTCAGATTGGGTCATGATAACATTATCTAGTCATTACCGGCTTCTTGGTCATCACGCAACCATAATATTTCAAGGCCGCATTCCTAATTGCATCCGGTTGTTCCCCCTCTGTCACGAAACGCAAAGCGTTGCGTACCGTGTGATCTGACACGCTAAAATGTTTCGCCAGTTTTTGAATAACCCCTTTGTCGTATAAAATTCTTGCTTTATAAATTGTCATAGCTTAAAAATATTAGTACATTTGAAAATTATTGTTTCAGTTTCCGTTTTGGAAGCCGTTTTGTGATTAATCATGATGCAATATTACGGATTGAAATCCGTGAAACAAAATTATAACACGACTTTAGTACGTAAAATAGAATATTTAGAATGATTTTAGATAGTAATTGCGAGAAATAAAACTTTTTACTAAATAAATATTAAGTAGGAAGATATTGTATAAAAAGGATATAGTTGAATGAATTCTTAAAAGCAACATTTTTTCAAATGACTATAATCCGTAACAATGAGAATTTATGAATGCAAAAGAACGACTTTTGAAATTTTTAGACCATCTTAATTTGGGGCAAACAGCTTTTGAAGAGAATGTTGGCATTTCAAGATCTTATATTAGTCATAATAAAGGTTCTATTGGATCGGCGATAGTAACAAAAATTGCAACGAAATACCCAGAATTAAATATAACCTGGTTGCAAACAGGAGAAGGCGAAATGCTGAAAGAAGACCACAGCATTCCTCATGCTGAAAATACAAGTTCTGGCATTCCTCACATTGAATCAGTTGAGGCATTTTGTGGACCGGGACAAGGGTTTGATATTGCAGTGATGAGAAAAGAGTGTCCCGTTTATAATATCCCAAGCATGGAAGGCGCAGACTTCACGATTCGAGCCAAGGGACGAAGTATGATCAACCGTGACTACCCGGATCGAAGTGTCAAGGAAGGTGATTACATTGGATGCGTGAAATGCCGCTCTGGTGTAGTTCGGTACGGTGAAGTTTATGCTTTAGCAACCTCCGAGGGCGTTATGGTCAAGATCGTGCAGGAGTCTGATCGAGAAGGCTACGTGTTATTAGAATCATTCAATAAAGAAGAAGGCTTTAAACCGTTTTATTACCCAATATTAGATATTCACGATTGGGCGTTAGTCGTGGCCGTGGCAAGTATTAACAGATGGGCATAAACAATAACTAGATATTTATCAATAACAAATTAAAACTGGGGGATCATGAAAAAATTATTTATTCTATTAATCGTGTCTTTGTGTATAAACGTGTGCCATGCACAAAAAAACAATTCAGACCCGCTATACTCTAACGGAAAGACAAAAACAAGTTTAAAAAAGGAAAACAAAGAAAAACGGAAAAAGGAAAACCCCGTGTACATCGATCAAAGATTTCTTGTCGCCGGTTCCGTTACAATCGGTATTGGCCTTGGAGTTATTGGAATTGGTAATGCGGCAATATTAGATAAAATTAATGACGAAAAAGATGCTGACAAAATAGAAAAGTTACGTAAAAATCAACGACTAATAAACTATATTGGAGGAGGTATAGGTGTCCTTGGGTGCATACTTTGCTTAACTAGCGTAAAAAGAGATTTTTCGGGAGGATACGCCATAACCAAAAGACTATCATTTAAAGATAAAAAGAGAGGCTTAGCTTTGGTATACCGATTCTAACAATTAATAATCAAAATAAATCATGATTCTCATTATTAATTCTTGTAATACGATAAAAGCAACATCTGACAAAACAAACACTTAATACAAATTAAAATCAAGGAGATCATGAAATACTTCATTGTTATATCACTTGCATTATTGTTCATTAGCAGTACAAAAATTACCAATGAAAAAAAATACACCATAAATGAATTTTATAAAGCTACAAATTTAGAGTTCGGCTGCAAGGTTATTTCAAGCAAAGATTATATTATTGATGACATTAAAACTCTTTTAACGCCAGCAAAATACGAATACGGAACTTTTGAAGTTCAACTAACAAGTAAGTGGTCTGACTATTATTTAATAGAAGGAACCAATTGGTATTTAAGAATACCTAACTGCGTCGAATCAGGATATGCTCTAAAAGCGAAAATGAACATTACTATAGGTAGCTATAATGCGGGGACTGTGTTTTTTCAATAAATATTAAAACAAAATAAATCTCTAAATCCTTACAATCATGGAAAGAATTTTAACCTTAAAAGAGTTTTACATATATCCTAAAAGGAAAAAGGATTATTTCATTTTAAATAATGTCAATGGCATAGATTGTTTCACATTATTAGAAGAGAACTTAAAGAGTTATATTAATTCTTACACAAAAAAGAAAGAAGAAAAGATACAAGAAGAGATAAAAATTAGAGAGGCAATGACTAAAGCTAGTAATCATAAAACTTATTGGCATCTTACCCCGAAATATCATCAAAATTCGGATATAAACAACATTCAAAATATTGAATTATATTTTGAAATTAATAAAGAGAAAAGATACATTTGTGGCAAACTATCAAAGGGAAATTATGGGCAAAGAGGTCCTGTAATTGATGAAAAAGATCAAACAGTGTTTGCCATAGAAAAAAATCATTGTGTTCCTAAACCATATTTCTTTTTTATAGCACTTCCTAAAAATAAGGATAGGGGATTTATTGTCACAGAACAGGAAGGCTCTTCTGGCATTTCATATCCATTTTCTCAAATGATTCGAGAGTTTTTTAAAGAAAAGTTTCAAGATATATCAATCATTATGGAAGACTATGTTGAACGACCGATTATAAATAAATACATACAAGATGGTTCATATAAAGCTGTTGTAATGACGACAACTCTTCCAGAAAATATCGAAGAAAGATACGGTGTAAATTCTTATGAAAAGAATAAATATACCATTGAATTAAAAATCAAAGCGAACAACAAAAACGGAATTTGTGGGAATATAAAAACAAAAATTCAACATCTATTTCATGGAGAAACAGGAAAATTTCTTAACTTTGAAGAAGTTGGTTTTAGTGACACAGAAGAAGGCAAACGTAATTATAATATTAAAGTTGTGTCACAAGTAAACGGCAGGGAGAGAACAATAAGAATGAATGACATGAATAAAATTATTTCCGGGTATGATATTGACGTAAAAGAAGATTCTGATGGATATTCTGATTTTGAATCGATAACAAAAGCCACGTATGATTTACTTGACGGATTAGATTTAGATATTTTCCCCAATGAAAAGCAAGATTAATATTTCAGATATTTTCAAAAAACACAAGGAGACATTAAAGTCAAAGAACCACTATTCATGTGGCTCCACAATAGAGGAACGTTTGGAAATATCTAGTCTCGACAGATTTACATTCTACATATTACCTGGTATCATAAGTCTTGCCTGTATCATATTCATTGGTAGACCTCAAGGTATTATTGTCGGTTTGTATACAGGAAGTTTGTCTTTATTTATTGGCTTATTTCTCAATATGTTAGTTTTAATTTTATCTTTTTTAGATCCTAATTATAAAACAGAAGATAAAGAAAACAGGAAAACTCTTATTAAACACACCTTCTACAATATATCATATACAGTTATAGCCTCTCTAATCGCTTTAGGATATTTATTTCTTTCCCTTCAAGAAATATTCCCCATTTCATTTGGAGTGTCAATAGAATTTATAAAACCATATATTACGTTTGAGAGTTATTGCATCCCTATAAATACGATTATTCAGTACTTTTTCTCGATACTTTTTTATTATATGGCATCTAAGGTTGTTCTCACATTACTTATGGTCATTAAAAGAGTATTTTCATTGTTCAATGTCGATATTAAGAATACTTAAAATAGTCTTGCAAAAACATATAGATAGTATTCAATTAATAAAAATATACTCATATCCCCGGCTATCAACCGGGATATTCATACAATATTTTCCCCCAAAAAAAGACAATTATCAGCCTTACGATACTTGACAGAGGTTTTATAACCTTTATATTCTTTCTCTCCCCCCCCCCTTTTTTTACATCACCAGTTTTACAATATCAAACCTCAAACCGAGAGCGTCAAGGATTCGGAAGAATAACCTGCAACACCTAGTTCTATATTCCATTTTCTATATCGGATATACAAGATTTATTCGTTCCTATTTTTTGAGCAAGCTCTGTTTTTGTCATTTTTTTCCTGTCTCCTAGCATCATGAATAATCTGCCCCATGCAGTAAGCACAAGCCTCTTTACGAAACTCTTCACGCTCAGGACTTCCAACCTTGCCGTATTGTTCATCCATCCATGCATCCACGTTGTAAATATCCTTACTGATTTCTTTCAAACCCATAATAGCCCACTTCTTATTGATGTGCTAATTTAAGTTGCTCTTCTAAAGCTTGTTTGATATACCCGTTTATAGTAGTCCCAGCTTCCTGCGCAAGCATGGCGATCTTACTATGTATTTCCGGTGAAATTCGTATATTCAAAGTTCCACTATAAGGCTTACGAGGTTCAATCCCATCAGCCACACAACCTGCAATGTAATTATCAATACCAGCCTCAAAATCTGCTTTTAACTCATCTATAGTATTCCCCTCGTAAAGAATTAAATCTTTACTCATCCCGAGAACCTTTCCAAAAAGACAATTATCAGCCTTACTATACTCGACAGACCCTTTGTAACCTTTGTATTCCAAGTAATCCATAATTTTCCCCGTTTCTATTTTATTAAACCATTACTTTTCAAATGTTGATATACCGTTTTCATCATCCACTCCTTCATTATACTACCCGGATGGGGTTTATGAATATCGATATACTGCCCTGTTTGTTCATTCTTAAATCGCACCCGAGACCCCGAAGTTGCTCCTTTATTATGCTCACAATACCCAAAAATAGATAGTAATTTTAGAGTTTCCTCGTAAGTGAAATCTTTAGGTAGCTTTTTAAAACGTTCAACCAACTTTTCTTTAGTTCCCATACTCGTTATTCTTATTACAAATGTAACTAAATTTAGTTACACTACAAAATACTACAACCAATATTTTATGGCTGTATAAAATATTTATTTAATCTCCTGTTTGAAATAACAAATCAAGCATCCTTCTATTCGCTTGATCAATTCTAGTAAAATCTTTGTCAATATACACGTCAGCCATTTTATGAGCTTCATTCACGTGATTCAAGCAAAGGTCAATATCATCTTTCGAGATATTCAACATATTCCTTGCAATGGTTGCCCACGAATGACGCACGGAATAGGCTCTCGTATCTTCTGGTATTAAGAATTTCGTCAACTCTTCTTTCTCTTGCTTGCTTACAGTTTCTTTTATCTCCCGTTCGACACTTTGATTCACTTCTTGTAAAACTCGCTTAAAACCTTTATTAACGGCCCCGTTGAATGTCGAGCTATCACTATATAATTTATAGAATGAAAACAAACGAACTTTATCCGGATCGGCATATTTTTTTATTAATCTCTCCGCTTCTGGTTCTATTTTTATTGATATTTCAGCATTATCCTCCCTCCTATTTTTAGTCTTGCTCCTTTGATAAGTGATTCTCCCATTCTTGCGACTTGAATAAGGCACGTTGAACATGTCAACGGTATTCATCCCGACAAGGAAGAAAGAAAGCATAAAAACATCCCGGGCAAGCTCCTTACGCCTCAACCCGTTTTCAAGATTCATGATTTTACGGATATTTTCAAGATAGATGTTCCGTTTCTTTGGAGGATTAGGCTTTACCACTTCAAACTTGCGAAACGGGTAATGCTTGATCACCGGATCACCAAGCTCATCATCATTATAAAAATCAATGGCCTCGTTAAACACGGCACGAATATCTGCCATGTAATCGTGAATCCCTGTATCTGTTAAAGGTTTTCTTTTAGTTGTCACTTCCCGCCCGAATTGGTTTACTCGCACGATCGTCCGTTCTGAGCGCAAAAACTCTTCAAACTTTTCCAAAAATTTAGACGTGACCTTCACGATATTCAATTCCTGCCCGGAAAAATCAACAAGAGCGTTAATTGTCGTCTGGATATGCTTTGCACGCTTTTCCCTCCCTGCCTCGAACAATTTTGCGACATGTTTCTTAGCAAAAGCAATAAAATCAATACAACTAACCTCGTTCTGTTTCTTCTTTATAAACTCAACAATATCTTTAGCTGAATAATTACTCATATCATTCCCTAAACCACGAACAATAATATCCTCGCAGTCCTCTATTTTCTCCAGTAACAATTTCAAGAGAGTTTTATCTTTTATCTCAAAATTTTTATTCAGTTGCTGAGACACAACATAGAAATCAGTTTTCAAATACGAGTGTTTGCGATCCTGTGTCACTCGAATTGACACAGGATATTTGTCATCCTTTCTTTTTTGATCTTTGGATATATAAATTTTAAACGTAGGCATTATTTCATGTAATTTCGTGTAACAATCATGTAACATGACCTCATAAAAGTACAAAAAACCATGCTTTTTTACACTAAAAAAGAGGCCTAATCTTTTCGAAAAGGCCTCTTTTCATAGCTAACTTCTTGATTTTCAGCAGAGCCAATTTGGGGACTCGAACCCCAGACCTACGCATTACGAATGCGTTGCTCTACCAGCTGAGCTAAATTGGCGATAACGGGTGCAAATGTACGACTATTTTTGTAATTTGAAAACGATAAATCAATTTTTTTCAACTCAAAACCGTACATTTTTTATACATTTGCGGCTACATTTTAATTATCAATAAGATGAAAAGAGGATTGCCGACAATTATTTTTCAATTTGCCCTATCACCTTTGCTATTTTTACTTTTAATCACGAACGTTTCGGCCCAACAGAAAGCTGTAGAGACCTCCGGAGACGTTATATATTACGCAACTCCCGTCTTCTGTTTAGCTACCACTCTATTGAAAAAAGACTACCAAGGAACCAAACAACTTATTTTCTCGGCGGTCACGGCTGTCGGAACCAGCTACATTTTAAAACATACGATCCACAAAAAACGGCCAGATGGAAGTAACCATCATGCATTCCCCTCCGGACATGCAACCGTCACCTTTCAAGGAGCTTCTTTTCTACAACGCCGATATGGTTGGAAATTCGGTATTCCGGCTTATCTCCTCTCCACTTATGTTGCTTGGGGACGGACTTATTGCGATAAACATGATTGGTGGGATATTCTTTGTGGTACTGCAATAGGCATCGGGAGTTCCTATATTTTCACCAAACCCTACGGTCGTACACGTATCACACTCACCCCTACCGTACTCCAGAAGCACCCCGGACTCTACGCTAGTATCACTTTCTAACAGACTTCTAAATATTTTGTTAAAATAGTATTTAAAGAAATCATAAACCCTTTTATTATCATGGTGCATCCATATTATATGTCTATTTTTGTTTAAATCAGAACAACAACATATAATATGCAACTTCATATCTACAAAATAGTCTTTCTTTTGTTCATGTTGACCATGCCCGTGACAATATTTGCCCAAACGCAAAAAAAAGACACGATTAGAAAAGATACAGCCACAATACCTGAAAAAAAAGCAGTCAAATATACACTAAAAGGGATCGTCACAGGAGACACTGATGACGAAACTCTGCCGGGCGCACACATTTACATTGGAGAAGACAAAAAACCAACTACCGTAACCAACGCCATGGGAGAATTCACCCTAAAAGACCTTCTTCCGGGTGAACTGGTCATTACCGCTTCTTTTGTCGGGTATCAAGCGACAAGCAAAAAATATCTGGTGAAAGCAGATACAAATATCGGAATGATCAAACTCCTTCCAGAAGTTTTGGAAGAAGTTGTTATTACCGCAAAACCACCTCTAATCATCCAAAAAGGTGACACGACAGAATTCAACGCAAATGCATTGAAGGTTCCAGAGGATGCTGAATTGGAAGATTTGTTGAAAAAATTACCCGGTTTCCAAATCGTCGACGGAAAATTAATGGCGAACGGGGAAGAAGTCAAGAAAATCTATATTGATGGAACCGAATATTTCCTTAGCAACCCGATGGCCGCACTTCAAACACTTCCGGCCAGCCTCGTCAACAAGATAAAGATGTTTGACGGGAAAAGTGAAGAAGCTGATTTCTCAGGATATGACGACGGGAAAAGATTCCGTTCATTAAACATTGAAACCAAGAATCCCAACCAGTTAAAAGTGTTCGGTAAAGCCAACCTCGGATACGGCATCTCAGAAGACCTAGAAGATTCATTTAAAGACAACAACTATAATCTAGGAGCTTCAGCCAATGCCTTCAACAAAAAGCAAAAATTCTCCATTCAAGGAAGCTTACGTAACACCAATCAAGGTTCCGAGCTTCCCAACGCACAATATCACGGCAAAGGGGGAAATAACCGAGGAAAAAGTTACTCCGTGGACTTTGCTAACACATTTAAGAAAGGAACTGACATCGGAGGAAGTTACAGTGGTAGCAATAGTGAATCATATTCTGCCAACTCCAGCATTCAAGAATATTTTCCTTCTGAAAGTTACCAAAGTAACATATACAATTCTGAATCACACTCGTGGTCCGAAAGCTCAAGCCACAACGTGAATACTCGCTTCAACTACTCCATGAACAAGAAAAACAGATTCTACTTCACCCCTTCTTTTTCATTCAGTAAATCAGATAGCAGATCATTAAACATGAATAGTAACATTCAAGACAATGACACGATAAACATCACGAATAGTAAAAATCAAAGTCATAGTGAAAATCGTTCTTTCGGGGGTAACTTCTCGTGGATGCACGCTTTCCAAAAAACCGGACGAACCCTAACATTAAATGGAAACATAAACATCGGTAAAAGCAAAAATAACAATACCCAGCAAGATAGTAGTATCATAAACAAAAAAGATACATTACGGAATCTTATCAACACCTCTGAAAGCATCTCAAATTCATACACGGGTTCTATCTCCTATTCCGAACCACTGACAGAGAAGGCCCGATTATCATTTAATTACTCTTTTAGCTACAACAAGAATACTTCCGACAAAGAAAGTATGTCTTACAAAGATGCTCTATTCACGGAAGTCATTGGAATCGATACAGCTTTAACGAATAAGATTAGTACAGTTAGATCAAGTAATAACCTAGGTATTCGTTACGGGTACAATCAAGAAAAATTCTATTTCAGTGCAGGTGGATCTATCAATCTATCAAGAGAAGAAAACAAATACGAATATCTGAATGCACCAGACTCTAACGTGAGAAATAATTACCTGAATCTCTCCCCTCAAGTGAATTTCAGCTATCACTTTTCTAAAAAGTCAACCATGACTTTCTACTACAACGGAAACACGGATTCCCCCAGAGCCGAGCAACTACAAGATATTCTTGACGTGAGAGACCAATTAAATATTTCGACAGGAAATCCGAACTTGAAAAAAACATTCTCGCAATCAGCCTCCATGTCTTTTAACCGGAATATTGTCAGTGAAGAAAATTTCAGTTTCTTGAATGTCAACCTTAGCTTCCGGAATTCATTTAACAATATTGCCACTGCAACACAATTTATTTCAAAAGACACGGTTATCAACGGTTATCAGATATTACAAGGAGCACGCCTCACCCGACCTGTAAACCTAAACGGTCAATGGGGACTTTCCATGAATTCCAGTTATTCCTTTGAAATCAAATCTTTAAAATTAAGATTAAGTCCTTCGTTATCTTACAGTTATTCTAGGACTCCTTCTATCTACGATAATATAAAGAACTTGACGAACTCTCATAACGCATCATTCGGTCTTAACATCAATAGCAACATATCAGAGAATTTGGACTATAATATATCTTCCCGTACCTCTTACACCAATTCCACGAGTACGACCACTGAAGGTTCCAGTTCTTTCTCTCAATCAGTCAATGCAAGTGCCAAATGGGTATTCTGGAAAGAATTCATCCTTGCCGGTGATTATTCATATAGCTACACACTAAGTAAAAAAGGTGGAAACGTGAACCAATCCAATAGCCTCTTGAACATGGAGATCGGGAAAAAATTCCTAAAAAGAAAACAACTCCAAGTCAGATTCAAAGCAATGGATATTTTACGTCAAAGAAACCTGTCAAATTACAGTATTCAAGACCTATACACACAAACCAGTTACAGTACAAATGAGCGAAACTACTACATGCTAACGGTTTCCTATCGCTTTAACTCTATTGGTAAAAAGAAAGAAGGAAGAGATCCGGAAGGAACACCTCCTCCCGGATTCTTCTAAAAATTTAACGAGAACCTAATTCCTGAGCTTGTTCGAGATACGCCGTATTTCGAACATCTCCTTTTTTATCAACCCCGTAAGCTGCAACCTCACCAACAGAATGCCAATGCATGTATTCTGCCAAGATTCGATAGGATTCCAGCATACCTTTCGCCTCTTCCTGTACATCCGTTGCCGCTGAAAGCAACAAAGCACACTCCTTACCTGCCACACTCCGTTCACTTTTCTCCAAGGCATAAGGATACAAGCGATCTATAACGCTTTTTATCTGGGTAGGCCAGCTAAAAAAGTAAAGAGGAGAAGCAAACACGATCATATCCGCTTGCTCTATCTCTGGAAAAATCTTCTCCATATCATCCGACTGCACGCAAGGTGTTCCCATTGACCAGCACATACCACAGGCAAAACACCCGTTTACCTTGTAGCCCGGAACTTTTATCACGCTCACGTCATATCCCTTAGCCCTAGCACCCGTGGCAAAAGCCTCTGCCAGCATATCACTGTTCCCGTTTGACCGGGGACTTCCCTCTAAAATCAAAATGTTTTTGCCCATAATTTATTGTTTTATGATATACAAAAATACGTATTTATTGCTTCACTAAAACCATGAAAGAAAAAAACTCCTTGACACGTGGTCAAAGAGTTTTCATATTTTAATGCACATAACGTATCTTTATCCGCTCCTGTATCTGTGTTGGAGATAAATCTGTGTCAACCTTTATCTTATAATTCCTTCCCGGAATTATATCTATATAATTATCCGAAAAGAAAGCCGATTCTCCCGGAATACAGAACATAACATTACAAGCCAGTTTATCCGAGGATACCTGAATAAATTTTTCATCATTTTCCTCCCCGGCCTGAACAGAAAAATGAGGTGTCGGTAAATCCAAATCTTTATGATACACGAAATAAATATTCTTTTCATCTAAAACCTGATCGCCTTCCTGCAAACGTACCACAAGCACCACCTCATTCTCCGAACCTTCTGCAAGCAATACCTCCCGGTTCAATTTCCACAAAACGGTTGAAGTATTTGCCGTCACATCTACTCCTTTTTCTACAGAGGAAATAGAATTTCCTTGAAAATCCAGCACCTCAACGACCAGCCTCCCCTGAATCATTTCCTGCCTATCATTCACGGCATAAATTGCCAAGGAATCCCCCTCCCATTTCGGAGCAACGATCACCTCTTTAAAACAATCCCGCATCATGTAATGCGCCGCTTTCCATTTATGATAATAATCCGTCATCGACCAACTGGCAACAGGCCAACAATCATTGATCTGCCAGATCAGAGAGCCCATACAATAAGGCATATTCCGACGATGTGCCTCGATACCCATTTTCGTAGCCAACCCCTGTAACACGTGGGTCATGTAAATAAACTGTTCAAACTCTTCCGGAATCCGGTAATACATTTTCATATAATCCAGAATACGCCCGTTACCAATATAACTCCTTTGGTGTGATTTCATCACCTCCGATTCTATATCATAATCCTCCGGTAGTGCATACGTTTCTATCGTACTCATCTCCGGGAAGGACTGAAAACCGTATTCACTACAAAAACGGGTAGTCACCTCGTCAAAACTTTCCAACGGTCGGAAACCATGCCACACGCCCCAGTAATGCTGGTCACCCGAAGTCGTCCCGTCCAAACCATGTTGATCCGGTTCCGGTCCCGCCATCGGCGAGGAAGGCCAGTAGTCATCTCCATCCGTGTAATCCTTCACCACTTGGGGAAGTATCTCGTGAAAAACAGTATAGTAAGCCTTGAAAACCGCATCCTGTTCCTCTTTCGTGAAAGCGTTCTTCCATCCCCATCCCCCCGGCGCACCGTGTCGCCAAGCCAAAGCGTTTTCATTATTCCCACACCACAAAGCGATACTAGGATGATTCCGAATCCGAATAACATTATCAATAGCCTCCTGACGCACGTTATCCAAGAACTCTTGATTCCCGGGATACATCGCACAGGCAAACATGAAATCCTGCCACACCATGATCCCGTACTTATCACAAAATTCAAAAAATGCATCATCCTCGTATATACCACCACCCCATATTCTGATCATATTCATGTTGGCATTCGCCGCATCTGCCACCATTTTCTCATACAAATCCGGGGTTACACGAGGCAGAAACACGTCATTCGGGATAGCGTTAGCCCCCTTGGCAAACACGGGTACTCCATTCAACTCGAAGCCGAAAGACTCTCCCCATTGATCCTTTTCTCGAACTAACCTCAACGACCGTAACCCCGTCGTTACCTTCTTTTCCGCCACAACTCCTTCCTCACTAGTCACCAGAATCGTAAAATCGTACAAGTTCTGTTCCCCTAACCCGTTACTCCACCACAAACGAGGATTCTGAATTACATAAGGAATAGATATTTTATTTTCACCTCTTCTTAACTCTTTTTGCTCCTGCAACAACATCTTCCCCTCATTCATAATCGCTATCGTGACACACTGTTGCTTGTCCGAGTTCACACAAACCTCCGCCACCAGTTGAGCCTTTTCCTTTGTTACGGAAGGCTGGCGAATAAACACATCCTCCACCTTCACGTCATTCCAAGCCTCCAGAATCACCGGACGCCAGATGCCGGAAGTCACCAAACGAGGTCCCCAATCCCAACCATAATGGTAAGGAGCCTTACGAGTGTACACGCTAACCCGGTCATTTCCCATCTCTCCCCGAACGCTCTGATCATTATCCGCGGGTAGTCTCAAACCGTAACGTTCCATCTCTTCCCGTCCCTTCAAAGTCGGGGAAGTAAACACGATATGCAACTCGTTACGACCAACTTTCAGTTTTCCTTCAACATCAAACCTCCACGTCCGGAACATATTATCCGTATTTCCCAATTTCTCCCCGTTCAAATAAACATCAGCGTATGTATCCACCCCCGTGAACGTAATCCGTTGATTGACCTTTTTCCCTATTTCCTCCGAAACAGTGAACTCCGTCCGGTACTCCCAATCCTTCTTATCAATCCATTGCAACTGCAATTCATTCATCCGGTAAAAAGGATCTTCAATCTTCCCGTTAGCCAACAAATCCGTGTGTACCGTACCGGGTACTGTTGCGGGCAACCACGTCCCCGAATCCCTCTGCCGGAATTGCCAACCGGAATTCAGCTCCGTACGAATCTCTTTTTCGGTTGAACACCCGATCATTCCCCAAGTGATACAACCGAAAAACAGCATCCAAACTATTTTATTCATTGGACTTTGACTCTTGTAGAATATGTTTTGCAAAATTATAACCTAAAGCCTCGTAACGTTGAGTCAACAACTTCGCCCGGTTCAAGAAATTCGAATACTCTCTCGTCTCTTGCGGAGTCCATGCCACCTCTGCCAATGCAGCCATACGCGGCAATAACATATATTGAGCATGACTAAAAGTCGTGATATACTCCGCCCACAAATTAGCTTGTACCCCGATAATCTTCTTTCCCTCCTCGGCCGTCAATCCCTCTGTCGGGTCCAAACTATATACTTTCGCAACATCCACAAAACCACCAATACTAAAAGGTTCCTTGTCAACATCCTTAGATTGATAGTAATCAAAATAAGCGTAGTCATTCGGCACCATCACCACCTCATTCCCTCTCTTTGCTCCTTTGATTCCGCCAGTCTTACCTCTCCATGACATAACAATCGCCGTTTTAGAAACATCTCCTTCCAATATTTCATCCCAACCGAGAATTCTCTTCCCCTTCTCTTTCAAATACGCCTCGATCCGGTGAACGGTATAATTTTGCAATTCTCCCTCTTCCTTCATCTTTTCCTGTTTCATCCGGGCCTGACATTTCTTACACTTTTTCCAAGCATCTCTCGGACACTCGTCTCCCCCGATATGGATAATCTCTCCGGGGAACAATTCCGCTACCTCATCCAACACACCTTCCCAGAACTCAAACGTCTTCTCGTTACCGGGGCAAAATACTTCCGGGAACACTCCCCACATCTGGCATACCTCGTAAGGTCCACCCGTACATCCTAACTCCGGATAAGTAGCCAAAGCAGCAAGCGCATGTCCGGGAAGCTCTATTTCCGGAATGATCGTGATATACCGATCGGCAGCATATTGAATAACTTCTTTAATCTCTTCCTGCGTGAAAAAGTAGGGTCCGTATGGAGTTCCATCATACTTTCCCGTATTTTTACCAATCACGGTCTGTTTCCGTTGACTCCCGATTTGCGTGAGTTCCGGATATTTTTTGATCTCGATACGCCATCCCTGATCATCCGTCAAATGCCAGTGGAACACGCTCAACTTATGCAAAGCCAACATATCGATAAAAGTCTTCACCTCATCCACAGTGAAAAAATGGCGACACACGTCCAACATCGTCCCCCGATACCCTAACCGAGGCTCATCTTGAATCTGCACGTTTTGAATCCTGATCCGATCCATCTTCTCCCCTTTTTCCACGCCCACGGGCATCATCTGCCGTAAACTCTGCATGGCATAGAAAACCGCCTTTGAACTTCCTCCCTTCATATTAACCGCATTCTTCTCCACCGTCAAATCATAAGCATCCGCTTTCATAGAGGGGTCAACAAAAATATTTATCGCATTCTTTTTCGTTTCTCCATTCGCCACGGTTAAGGCCTTCCCGAAAGATTTTTCAACCAATGTACTCATAAAAGTACAAGCCGGTTGCAAATCATCCGCACCCGTCACCACGTTAATCACTGTTTTGGGAGATAGATAAAAACCGCCATCCGCAACTGTTACCTGCTGAGGCTGAGGAATAATATTCACCTCTTGATTCGGTTCACTGGCACATCCGCCAAGCAAAATAATACACAATACTACGATTGAAACAAAACTGATTTTTTTCATAAACGCATTTTTAAACACAACAGCCAAGATAAGTTAAAATTCGTTCACACACAAATATTCATGAAAAAACTTCCTGAAGATTAATTCTGCCTCCTCGTATTACCTCAATTTAAACCCGAATTTTCATTTTTCCCAGTACAAATAAGGGTATCCGCCATTCACCCCAGTATCCATTTTCCATGGGTTTGCATCATCTTCACCAAACTTCCACCCCACATAAGTCGCCCGATTTTTCATATCTGTGGAACTTTTACCTTCTACCTTCCCCGCCACATCAAAGTACTCTTCCGAAGCCGACCGGTAAACTCCTTTATAGGGACACACGTCATTGTCATAATAACACCCAAGCATATTCAAAGCTTCATCCCACTGCAACACCATGCTATAATTCTCCAATTCATCCACGCTACCGATAACCTCTGAAACTGCATAAGAATTAATGATCTGCGAACTCGCATACACGGTCCCGAACACTCCCTGCAAAGATCCCGCAAACTTACCTATCACGTAACAGTTACGAACAGTACCCAAGCAGCCTCCTTCCACGCATTTAGCTTGGCCCTCTTCAGAACAACAACAACTATTTTCAACAACAGCATTCTCATACAACTCACGCACCAACACTACATGAGTCCCTGACTTTCCTTCAATACAACAATTCAAGACTTTACCTTTATTATCTCTGATCAACGTGGCTTTTTGTGTCGTAACTTCCAAACACACATTTTTAATCGTACCATTTTGGCCGTAATTATCAAACAAATACCAATACTTTTCCTTCACACAATCTTGTCCACCCCGAATTACGTAACCACAGCCATCATACACAGAATTACCATCCAAAGACATATTATAAGAAAGCCCAAAGTTCCAACCCATTGCCCCTTGGCCAAATGCCATCGAGTGTAAATCTATATTGCAAACCTGCTTAAAATAATACCCGTTACCTCCCACATTACTCAAACTTGCTGCGGAATGAACAAGGAAAGGATTCTCTTCCGTACCTTCTCCAACCCCGTATTCAGAATGAATCACAATAGAATCATCCAACACCCACTCCTTATTTTCCGGCAAAGATATCCGACATTTCTGCTTCAAATCTTCGGGAAAATCCACAACATGGCTCTCATATAGATAATTACCACCTATTCCACAAATCGTAAACTCTCCATCCCAAGGATACACGATTGAAATCTGAAACCTACCATCATCAAGAAACTTGTTTTCAAATTTCTCATAAGCCAAAATTCTCCCACTTTTCTCGTCTCTCAAAAAAATGTAATTGGGTAACATTCTATCATCCTTGTGTTTACGAAATGTAAGCCGGAACAAGGGTGCTTCCAAATTCGTCCCCCCCTGATCGTTCCAACCTCCCAACACAACCTCCTGCACCACCACCCGATCCATAAGTGAAATACTTGAATTTATTTTCATCAACTTATTGGTTATCAAACATTCATTCCTCGTGTACTCTATTTCATAATCCCTGCCATCTGCCCGAATGTTAAAAACTAACTCCATTTTATCCATAAAAAACAAAAACATGGGAATACTCTGGAAACATCCCTCTTCTTCCACGTAATACAACTCCACCTCTTCTTCCCGTCCCCCATCTTCCGTACACATCGAACCGAACATATCAAATACGGTCGAGGGCATTCTCAATTTTAAACTTATCTTTTCTACCCCCTGCGGACGAGTCGTGACGTAAAACTGGACTTTTGAAATCATTTCCCGTGACAACGTAACATTCAATGATGTTGTTTCTCCCTCTACCGAGAGTATTTCCTCTCCTTTCAACAACTCCGGAACTTGCCGTCCCTCTTTTAGGTTAACACGTACCTCTTCCAACAACGTCCTCCCTTCCAACAACTCCGACACCGTAAAATCCTCTTCGCTATAATTCGCAAAAACCACTACCCGATACTCTCCGTGTTCCAAAGGAATCCCCGTAAGTTCATCCTCAGAACCAAAGTCTACTACCTTTGAAAAGACATACCTGCTCAAACTATCCCGAACAACACGTTTGAAAAAATAAAATCGTATGTCCTTTAAACCTTCCCCTTCCGGTGTTGTCATCTCTTCGCCCCGGCTAAGGGATAACAACACCTCTTCCTTCACTCCCCTCATTTCATCCGTACGATCCGATACGCACGAATCCATTGTAAATAGTGCAACCAGCCCTAAAACAACTCTATATATTACTTTTACCATAATTGCTATTTTTAGTCTTCTACAACAAGTTCCCCGTAAATATCACCATAACCATATCTTCCTTGCACGCTTCCCGTATTGGTTGACCCTTTTATCAATTCCCGATTCACATACCCCACAACTCCACCGACCAAACCAACTCCTACCACGTATCCAGAATTTCTACATCCGGCAATTTCTTCCGGATAACTGTCCGCATGCTTAGCAAAATATCCGACAATTCCTCCCACATACTTCACACCCGACACGCTCCCCGTATTCTCACATTCCACTACCGCACAATTTTCTTGATAACATTTCCCCATAATTCCACCAACACACGATGTACTATCCAAATGCGAAACCGTTGCAGTAGACACGATTCCTGCCTTATTACGGCAATTCTGGATAAATCCACCCAAACCGCTAATTCCTCCGACATTCTCTTTAGCAGACACCTCCCCTCTATTTTCACAATCCTCAATTAAACCTTCATAAGCATGATCCTGCAGAGGTGTTCCTTGTCCTCCTCCCGTCGTGTAATATCCCGTACTGGACAATATTCCACCAGCATTTTTTCGGGCAAAAACACTCCCTTCATTAACACACCCTACAATAGTATCTTTTCCCAATCCCACACTTACAATCCCCCCGACACTCTCCAACCCTTCACTTCCAATTGTTCCATAATTTGTACAATATAAAACCTTCCCATTTTTAGATTTCCCTACTAATCCCGCATTTCCAACAATAGTAGCATAATTAACACAACCGGAAATCACACCTCCTAAAGAATAATTCACCAAGGTTGCCATGTCAGTAATTTTACAAGATTCATCTATAATTACTTCTTTTACCTCACCCCCGTTTATCACATAATTAAAAAGAGCACGACCACTTAATCCGGTAATCCGATTTTTTCCTCCATCATAACAACCGGTAAAACCGGACACATAATCACCAAGAACATTAGAACCAGCCTCACCCATACCAATCCATCCTTCCCCATCATTATAACACTCCCCTCCGACTGCACATATTTCCGAAAAATCAATATCGCAAATCTGCTTGAAATATCGTTTTTCACCTGTGGCTATATACCGTATTGCATTAAACTTTTCCGGAGAATTCACAATATACGGATTTTCCATTGTTCCTTCACCATCCGTTTTCAAATCTGAATAATTCCAACTAAACTTTCCTACAGTAATGTATACCCACTCATCACCTCCCGGATTATACCCCGGTACACCCTTTGAGTCTATCTTAAATTCATGATCCATCGTAAATTTTTTCATCTCTCTTCCTACACTATCCATCAACACCACCTCTTTCACCCGCCAAATACCCCGCGGAAAATCTCCGAAATTATAGGGCAAATACACACTAGATTCTCCCATATCGACAGGCATACTCACACGTTTCACAACTCCCGCCGATTCCATCATAACAATCCCGCTCTTCACCTTAATCCCCGAGAGAGGTTCGTAAACATCAACAGCTAAAATTGCATCCATGTTCGAAGAATACAATCGCTTATTGACATAATAGGAATAAACGCAACCGCTTTTCACTACATCAATATGATCAGACAATCCCTGTAAATACTCTATAAAAACCTGTCCCATAAAATTACGGGACTCCTGCTCCAACTCATACCGGATCTCGTTTGGCTCGCCCGTTTCATCACCCACCACGTAAAACGTTTGCAAATACGCCGTTGATGTCCCCGACGTCTTCTTTGCCATATTCACATGATACAATGTTCTTCCCTCCACCGGTTTGCCATTCAAATAAACACCCTTACCTCCCCACAATTTTCCACTAAAATTCAAGAATTTGGCGTCTACCTCAAAATTCAATTTCGCCACGACCGGTTTCAATTCGATTCTCTCCCGCACTCCCTCTGCCGAATGGAACGGGACACTGACCCCGTAATAAAACGGTTTATTCAACGCCACGCAAGTATCCTTAACCGAAAACAACACCGTGTGATCAAAATCCACCGTATCCCCTCGTTGCAAATTTACTTGATACCGACCACGCCCATCCGGCTCTTCAGCCGTAATCAACAAACGATATTCATCCCCCGTTTCTAAAATCAACTCCGAATCATTCAAATCCTTTACCGAAGAAAACGACTCCACCGCCTTGATCACATTCCCCTGCATAATATACATCTTTATATACATCTCTTCATTTTCCGAAACCACACTACCCGAACGACTCAAATACACCAACCCGTTCATTTTATCCACCGGTTCCTGCTCAAGCAAATCATCGTGACACCCGCCGAATAACCAGAAGCCACAAAACAATACACCCAACCAAAATATTCTTGTAACCATATCAATTCATTTTAGACAACGACACCCTATTCTTTTCTCCCGACAACAACGAACAATCACAGCCGAACGCCACGTACTGCCCGTCCACCACAAACCTCAACTCCGTCAATTTCACCCTCCCCGTCAACGATGTCCACACGTACAACTCCGTCGAATAAATCGTCCGGCCCCCCTCCAAACGACCCTTCACCTTCAATCCGGAAATCTCATATCTCGATCCCCCGACATTAATATACCCCCTACCATTCGCCTGTTCCTCAATTATTTCATTTGTCTCGAACTCAACAATATATTTTACGTTACTAGCTTCCATCAAAATCTCGTCATTCGTCCACGAATCTTCCACTTCCGGCCAAATCACTACCTCGTTATTCGCTCCCTGGGTCACCGTCACGTTCCGACTCAATTCTCCGGCCCGAATCGTCACCGTTGCACTCCGACTCTCTCCCTGCATATTCTCCGACACACTCACGATCACCAAAGAATCCCTCTTACTCAATGCACACCAATTCCCCCCGCTCACGCTAGCACTCCACACCTTCTCGTTCGTGTACACATACACGTCCTCGGATGCAGCCGACTTACCAAAAGTCAGCATTTCCACGCTCAAATTCAGGTAAGGAACCGCCCCGGCTTGGGTCACACTCACTCGTTCCGTCAAGTTCCCCGCTCTCAACAAAAGCACGGCCACACGCTCCCGAATTTCGATATTCGTATCTACAACTACCCGCAAAACTCCTTCCGTCAAAGAAGCATAACACCACTCACTACCCGACTCCACGTTCACCAACAACTCTCCGGCATTTGTTGTCACTGGACTAGTCAACACACCACCCCACTCTCCTATCTTCAAAGCCGTTCCTTCACCAATCTCTATATAAGGTACCACTCCGTTCTGTTTCACCTCCAAACGTTTGGAGATTCTCCCGGCTATTGCTACAATTTCCGCTTTCCGAGATTCAATCGACACATTTTCCGTCACGACAACTTTCACAGCATCACCCTCTTTCACAAGCTGACACCAATTTTCCCCAGAAACCACCCGTACATCCCACTCATTCAGATTTGTTGACACATATAAATGCTGAGTTCCCCCCTTAGCCGAAAAATCAGTCAACTCCCCGGGGATCAATTCAAACTTCTCACCCTCTTGCACAATTGTAATCGTCTCTTCCGTATCGAACAACTTGTTACGCACAGTTATCCGCACTTCCCGATCCTCCGCCGTACCGTTTGCACGCACCATAAGATCTATATTCTTCACCCCACTTGTCACTCCACTCTGATTAACTACCCACGCTTTTGCGCTCTCCGGAAGTACAAACTCATAATCCGCATCCCCCCGCAAAGAAAGCCGAATTGTAGTATCCTGCAATCCAACATGATAATTCAACGGGGATAACACCACGGTCTTACTTACCTCCCGCACTACCGGCTGAAACACCCTCACCGTATCCACGCTTCCACCGGAAGCCACCCATATCTGTCCTTCCCGATTTTCCCTCGTATCATTAGGCAGAATATTAAATTTCAACCTCTCAGTACCTAACGAGCGTCCTAGTGCAACCTCCTGCCGAATCCACGACTCGTAAGCCCGAGGGATCGTCACGTCATAACTAATACCCTCTTTTACATCAATATTTAAACTTGCTCCGTCAACCGGAACAATCTGCTCCACAGCCGAAGCCACAATCGCCGCTTCTCTCAACTGCACCACGGTCAGCAACTCCATCGCCGCCCCGTCTGTCTCCTTAATGATAATAGCCCCCGAACGATTCTCTCTTCCGGTATTGGCCTGTATCATAAAATTCAACTTATCCGTCTCCAACGCACGGCTCTCCGTACGGGTTATCCACGACCTCATACATTCTGGAATAATAACCTCATACGCCACACTACGTTGTAACTCAACCACCAACGCCGTCGCTCCCGGTTCGACCACATACTCCTCCTGCACTAATATCAACATATGCACCTTTGATTGAGTAACAAATACAGTGTCAGACAAATCACTACCCTTATCTTTAAACACGATCTCTCCCGAACGATCGTCATATCCCTTATTAGCCGCTATTTGAAAAATAAACTTCTCCTCCGTTAATGCTCTTCCTCTAACCACCTGCTTAATCCACTCCGCATACTCCGGTTTAATGATGATCTCATACTCCAAATTACTTTTTAGCTCTACCTCTATCTCCTCCCCCTCGGCCTCAACCGCATAATGCGATTCCGTCACGATCAGCGCATCCTTCTTCTTTTGTGTAACCGTCACTTTCTTCGTCACCCCCTGGGCCTGAAAAGTCAAAACAACTTTTCGTTCCTCGTAAGTCGGATTAGGCTTAACCGTAATCGTCACCTCTGCATCCCCCTCACCACTCTCCGGCACCACTTCACACCAATCCGTCATACCCGACACCTGCCACTTTGCATTCGAAGTCACCCGAACTTGTTTGCTCCCTCCGTTCGCCAACTCTCCATAACTCGTTTCCCCGACTTCAAACTTAACCTCAAAACCGGGAGCATCCGGATCCTCCGGATCAACCTTATCTCCACCCCCACATCCGCTCACCACAATCAACACTCCCCACAGGTACACAACCTGCTTTAATAACCTGTTCATTGTCAACAACATTTATTTATTATTATCATTAACCTCATTCACCACGCAACCAACCATCAATTAATAGTATCGAAAAAGGAAAAATATGACATAAAAAACAATACTATTTTTTCATCCACGTAATAAACCACTCAGATGTATATATTTTAAAAAGTAGTTACAAATTTATACTTTCCCCCACACGGTAATCAATAATCTTTTTGATAAAACAAAAAACTACTTTTTTATAGTATCACACGATATTCGAACCATCACGGTGATAATTTTTTAGACAGTTGTTTCTCATACAAACGGATAATCGTTCGTAATTTATATTTTTTGGACATATTCTCCGACTTTAATTAGAAACTTGGTACTAGCTAAATCATCTTATTTAAATTCCACGAACAAACAACTTTTATTCTCCGGTTAGCGGGAGCAACTTAATACATTTTGACGTGGTCAATTTAAACAGATTTAAAAGAGTCGGTGTTACCGTTTTTTTCCTCTATAATCAACTTCATACTAAAATTTTAATATTTCATTTCTCATCTTGCAATTTCTGCAGCACACGCTTTAACTCCGTTTTTAATCGTTTTAACTCAGCCACCATCTCCCGATCCAACTCAACAACTCTTTTTCTCAATGCCACACCTTTCAAAGCCGATTCGCGCTCTCGTACAAGCTTCTCCAGCGGTACTTTGCGGGCGTAATGCTCCACGGCGATTGTCACCAATTCCTTGTTCATCGACTGCAGATAACTTCGTAGGTAATGGCTTTCATCATAAAGAACCACAGACAGTAACTCCGAAACCTCGCGATCATTATTCAAATCAATCAATATATTTCCCATATACCACCATTTATAATATATAGTACAGGAAAACAGGAAACGTGACAAAAAAAACTCTTTTAATTAAAAATAATGGAAATAAAAACATTCGGTTAACTATTTTTACATACTTTTGTCCACAAAAGAACGAAAACCAATCATGAGAGAAGGAAAAGAAGTCATCATACAGGAATTTCTTGTTAAAGACAATGAAAACTACAAACTGAAACCTTTGGGATTCATTCGGGATCTCGAAGAAGAGACGTTCTTTTTGCAACAACTTGCCAAACAACACCCTTTCACCACCTTCTCCAAGTGGAAACAACAACTCATGACCCACTATTACATAGAACGTCAGTTTTCTCATTTCGTCAGGACAAATATCAACACGCCCCAATTCATTGAAACCATTCACGAAAAAGCATGCTACATGGTGGAAGCAAAATACAGGGAAAAACGGGATATCCCAGAAGTCGACATATACTTGAATCCCGACAAGGGAACTATTGCCTATATCATGCCGCATGACCTTTTTCTCAATTATTATCACCGTTATTTCACCCCGGAAATCACGTTAAATACCCCGACGGAACTCTATCACTACTGTTTGCAGATCACGAACACCATTTTTCCCCTCTCTTGCCAAGAAATACTAGAACTTGCGAACAACTCCACACCCTCGATCTGTGATAAAATTTCCCGGTGGTTAAAAAAAATGATTCGCCAAGATTGCCCCGATCGGGATGACATTCACCACGAGGTATACATTGCTTTCATCGAGGCTATCCGGAAAAAGCAATTCGCCAAACCGGACAATCCCCATTCCGTACGAAATTACGCAATTGGAATTATAAAAAACAAATATCTTGATGCCCAGTCTCAACGCCGAAAAATCGTACTTGAAAATGAACTGACCGACATACAGCTATCTAATCATGATTCACCGGAAACAGACGAACAATTGATGAGAAATGAGAAAATCTTGAATCTCTTACAAAATCCCGCTCATCCTTTACGAAAGGAATTATTCCTCGACATAGAAGAAAAAATAGAGTTGCTAACTCTTCATTTCCTTGAGGGCTTATCCTACGAAGAAATTGCCCTCCGGAAATACGGGCAACTTTCCCCGGAAAAATTAAAAAAAGTAACGAACAAATTTCGTCAAGACATTTGCCGGGTAAAAGCACCCTTGCGTTCGCGTCTTGAAAAAATTATTCCAATATTGTAATACAATGGAAGAGAAAAAGTGTACATATACCACCGCACAGATCGGACAATACATGATGAATAAAATGTCCCCCGAGGAAGAAACGCTCCTTCAGGAACACCTTTACTTGTGTCCCGAATGTAGCCGAAAACTGCAAGAAATGAGACGACTGGCAGAGACACTGGCCGACCGACAAGTGAAAATGGTCGACAAGAAAAAACTCCGCCAACGGAATTTCGTAAAAATACTCGTTTCCATCATTCTCTTTTTCTCCGGGAGTTACGGCATCTATTGGTGGCAATCCCACTCCATGGAAGAAAAAATCATCCCACCCGCATCACCCGATATTTTTCACCACACGGACACACTCAAAACTCCGGACACGCTTAAAATCACGAGAGAAACCGTGAAGTAAACCTTCATCTCTCGCATCTGATTTCCCCCCCCAACCGAAAAACAGGATTACCACCCGGACAATCTGTTGTCGAATCTTAATACCGGCACATACAGCAACGAAATATCAGTATTCATTCCGATTTACTACTTGAAAAAGCGATCAAAATGTTAATTTATTGCCATCAAAAAGCGAGCCGCTCCCATTCCGCTCCCATTCTCATCCTATCCCTCTCCTAAAATAATTAAAAAATATAGGATTTAATTTGTAATAACAAATAAATAGATATACCTTTGATTCATATTTAAACACTACTATATAGTTATATTTTCAATTAACAATGCTTTAATACCACCTTAAAAAGGACACAAATGGCAACAGTAAACAATCCCTCTCTTCAAGGTTTCTCTGGAAAAATCGACGGACACGTGGCTTACACTGTGGGTAAGAAAACTTACCTGCGCAAGCTTGCCATAAGCATTAGTAACCCCCGCACCGAGAAACAAACGGCACAACGAGTCAAGCTTACTGCCGCACAAACCATGTACAGGGCCATCCGGGGAAGCCTCCTCGAAAAAGTCCACGCCATCGCAGCAAAAGAAGAAGAACGAAGGTCCGGCTACCACGGGTTTCTACACGCCAACATGAACATATTCGGCCAGAACAATTACATCGATTACCCACGGCTGGTCATGTCCGCCGGCAGCCTGCAATTACCCTTCAGCATGAAAGCCACAAGGTGTACCCCCGAGGAGTTGGAACTGGCGTGGCTCGACAACTCGTCAACCGTCACAGCTCACCCCTCTGACCAACTACTCGTTGCCGCCATTTTCGACAACGAACCCTACCAACCCGAGATGCTGGAAACGAACGTTTTTTGCCGGCAAAACGGTCAAGCCTCCGTTCTCTTGCCGGAAGGAGAATGGGGAACTGCCCATTTATACTGCTTTTTCTCTGCAGAAAACAGAGAACGTTTTTCTCCGTGCATGTACTTCACCGTTTCAAAACTTTAATACCAATTTATCATGGCTATTTTCAATCCAACCATATACAAGGACATCTCTGGTTCAGTGGGGAACGTGACTTCCTACAAGGTAGGTAAAACCCAGATCGTCCGAGCAAAAACGGGATTCGTGAAAGATGCGAAAACCCCGAAACAATTGCAACAACGCGCCCGATTAAGCCTGATCACGAAATTGCGCCGCAGTTTTATCACGATTCTAAAAACAGGCTACTGCACCCCGTCCGGCAAAACATGCATCAACTGTTTCACCCGGGACAACATCGGCAAGGTGAACGCAGAGGACTGGGATCATCCCACCCTAGATTTGCTGACCCTTTCGCTATCCGGTGGCAACCTGCGACTTCCCCTGATGGAGGTGGATGTGAACGTGGAAAAACGATTAGTCACATTCCGGTGGAAAAAACAACCGCTGATGCCTTTCATGGCAAAGAGCGATCAGTTGGTGGGAGCGGTATACGAGCGGATAGAGCAAAAAAGTCGTCTTGTAGAACTAGGCACCCGGAGAGAAAGCGGAGAAAAGACATGGACACCACCCACGGACTGGGACATGAACCAACTAACCGTGTACGGCTTCGCTGTCAGCGAGAACGGACAGGACGCATCGGGTACACTCGGGCTTATTGAAACAGAAAAGACGGATACCTCGGTCTCTGATACGGAGAATATCTAAACAATAGGAGGAATGAGGGTAAAAATACTTACGGTGATAGTTTTGTTTTTAATGCCTATGGTTTCTCGGGCACAAGAGGAAGAATTCGAACAATTCGTGGATAACATTTTACACGAAATACAAAACACAGACTCTACGTTTCACCGTAACTTCCATCTCTTTAGAGATAGTATCGCAAAAGAATTTTCGAATTTCAGGGATAGTGTGAATCGGGAATTTGCCAAGTTTTTGGAACAATCCTGGGAAACGTTTCCCATCATCCCTCCCACCACTCCCATTCGCTATAACCAAGTTCTCTCCTCCCGCAACCAAACCATCTCAAAAATATATTCCCATGAAACAGACGAGAAAAATTTTTTTGGCATAGAAATCGACATCCATTTTCCTGAGAATATACCAACAGAAACCACAGAAATATCAGAAAAATCCGTCGGGCAGATTTGGCTCGCCTTAGGGGACTCGGATTTTTCAACCTGCTTGGCTGAATGTTTGTTGCTATCATCCCACTTGAACTTAAACACGTGGGGATATTATCAATTAATCAGCCACATAACCCGTCAGCAACCCGTTTCGCCCGATATACGCATTATCATGCAATGTTTTCTCATGAACCATCGGGGATATAAATGCCGAATGGGAATTATCAATGATCGAGAACTCGTGCTACTACTCCCTTTTAACACAAAAGTCTACAGTTTCTATCACATTCTCATTAACGACATTCCCTATTACATCCCGGAAAAGAAAGAATTTGCAGTAAATAAGCTAAAAACATATTCCCGGGAAATCAAATTTGCCACACAGACCCCAGATCTATTCCTACACTCCCCGCTGAAATTAGGGCAAAACAAGTTTAGTCGTAAAGAATTTATATTCAATAAGAAAAAAATCATTCTCCCGGTAAACGAACATCTCATCGACTTTTACGCAACTTATCCCACTTGCGACCTCCACGTGTACGCTTCCGCCCCCATAGACACAACCTTGCTGGTCCCCTTACGGGAAGTGTTGCGTAAAGACTTTTCCGGGTATACCCACACCTGTGAAATATTACGTTTCATGCACGCCTGTTTCAAACATCAATCGGATTCCATCGTATGGGGACAGGAACGCTATTTTTTCGCAGAAGAATCCCTATACTATCCTTACCTGGATTGCGAAGACAGTGCTATTCTGTTCCGCCATCTCGTCAATCGCCTGACAAGGCTGGAAGCAATTCTGGTCGTTTATCCCGAACACGTTGCCGCAGCGGTAGACCTTCCCTATCGGGGAATGGAAAAATGCGTGACACATCACGATAAAAAATACATGATCTGCGAACCCTCGTACATCGGAGCCCTACCGGGGGAACAAATACCCCGTATGGAAGAAACAAGGGAATTATTCTGCTACTAGTTCACTGTCCACGTCCTCTTCCGGAAAATATTGCCAGATATGCCGCCCACAAAGGACATATCCTCCTTCTACCACGGAATATCCCTCAGATCTGACATCCACCCCCCCCCCCTCTCCTTTAGGGCAAACAGCAACACGAATCCATTTATTCATTTCCGGTTCATAATAAAAAGTAAGTGGTACCCCCTGTAAATCAAACGACTCATAAGGATACATACCTCCAAATAAATAAAATCGATTATCAATTTCTGTAACGAAAGGCGTCCACATAAAACTTTCAATAGGAAAATTAGGTAACCTATCCCAAGCATAATAACGAAAAGGGAAACGGGCAAAATTGGATCCACTCCCCACGTACAACACATTATCTATAATAAACAAATACTGTCCCCCGTTAAACAACTGATTATAACCGAAAGGAATAATTGCGTTATCACTCACGTCAAATCTTCGTAAGGCTGAACCTATTGATTTATAATAGATATACCCCTCATAAAACACTCCGGAATAAACTTCATCTTCTGCCAAAACATTCAATAATTTCTCCCAAGTATGCTTTTCAACATCATATTTCCACAATTTCGAGTAACCGACAGTCCTTTGTGAACAATAAAAACAATTCCCCGCAGTGACAATCAAAGGAAAGAACACCTGCCCCGGCATCTCTTCACGACGTAACCATTCTCCGGTATCAAGATTGTATTCCCATAAAGCATGGCTCCCAAACAGGAATAAACTCCCGTTACAAGCAGCTAATGTTCCGACCCCCACCACCCGATCGGGCAAGGAAACAATCTTTTTCCAAGGCTGTTCTCCCAACTGGCCTAATGGCCGGGTCTTAAACTTATAGGTTTCCCCATAAGCAATACCTCCAGCATTCTCTATAAAAGCACGGACATAATAGGTGGTCGAAGGTCGTAGATCATGCAAATATATCTGTTGATATTCTGTGATTTTACCCGTTACAAAACTTCCCGTTTCCCCGAGACTATCCAAACGTACCCGAGGAGAATCGCCCCAACATATTCCCATTCGCTTAATATTCGTGGCACTCTTCTCCCGAATCATATACCCCGTCCTAGCCGAACAATCGGAAACTTCACAAACCGGAGAAGTTGAAATTTTCCCAACACTGGCAACCTTCGTTTGGACACTTTTCATCTCACTATAATATATCTTTCCTTCTTTTTTCGCAAAAGAACGACAGTAATAGGTCTGCCCATACTCAAAATCATACAAAAAAGTACTAAGATTATTTTCCGAACGAATCGCACAAATCGAAGGATAGTGACCGTTTAATCTAACGTAAGGATCAGTTCCCCAAACAAGTCCCACGGAATCAGGCTCTCCTTCCGTGTATTCATGCATAAAAATGTGTTGATACGTCTGGACTGAAATAAATGATAGCATTCGTACACTCCCATCAGATGAAGGAGTATTGAATACAAACTCCGGAGAAACACCGGTAAATTCCGCATTTTGCACGATCGCTTGGCAATAATAAGATATGTTAGGAATTAAATTTAACAACCTTACACCATAGGTTGTATCGTTTGCCAAGGTCAACACGATTGTATCTCGATACTCTTCTCTTAAAAGACTATCCATACTGTAAACAAACAAAGCTTTCACTATTTTCCGTTCTCCTGTCGACTTTAAACATACCCGGAGATACGCATCATTAGGTAAACAGGTATCCATTTCTATTTCCGAAACAGGAACTCCTGCCTGAGGTGAATAGGAACCACTTCCCAACGGAGAATTACTTTCCCGCACACAAGCTTCCAAAACGAAAAACAGACAAATCGAAAAAAACAACACCTTCATATTATCTCCAATTAATCAACCGTTATTAATTGACAATCTATATCTTCTTCCGGGAAATATTGCCAAATACATTCCTCACACACCACATAGCCATCGTCTATTATCGCATCGCCACCAGAATACATATTAATAAAACCGACATTTTCTACAGGGCAATCCGCCTTACGCTGCCAGTTATCTCCGACCGCATCATAACGCAATAAGATCGGCAAATATCCTTGCGCACTTGTTCGATAAGCAAACATACCTCCACAACGATACAAATAACCGTCTTTCTGAAAAAGATAGGGAAGACTTCCCGCATAAGGCGCATCCGTACGTGATCTCCAAGCCCCACTCGAAAGAGAACATTGAAGTATGCCATTACCTCGTCCCACGTAAATACTAGAATCTACCGAAAATATGTAATAAGGCCACGGGAACACGTGACTCGACCCCAATATCCCATATTTTCCTTGCTGCACGTCATACGCTATCAAACCCGGCCCCGATTCCAGTATGTAATATATTTTCCCGGCACACAACACCCCTCCTCGAAAATCACAGGAATCTAACGAATCAATTAATGATATCCATTCGTCCTTTGTAATATTATAACAGGCCAAACCATAATTATTCTCTTGGGAATTATAATTACAATAAAGGACACTATCCACGGAAGTCAATGCCAATCGTTCATGCTTAAGTTCTGGTAGATCCGCACATTTTTTCCAAGAGAGCGTAAATAAATTGTATTTCCACAATTTTCGCCAGGAATCCGCTAAAAAAAGGTTTTCACCGGCTCGTACCAATATTGCATTTTCCGAAACATATTCTGGCAATCCCGTTACTTTCTTCCAAGGTTCATTCACTTTCTCTCCGGGAGCTTTTGTTGTAAAGGAATACTCTTCTCCATACGCAATTCCACTAGCATTTTCCACAAACGCTCGAAGATAATAAGTCGTGCGGGGAAGTAAACCGGTCAATTCAATTTGATTATAATCCATAATGGTTTCCTCAATCACCCGATCGCTCTCCTCTCCGCGTTCTACTGTCGGATGTAATGAAGTCCCAAGACAAAAGCCCAAACGCTTTATCTTCGAAGAGTTCCTACCCAATAATAACATGAAACCGGTCTTTGCCGAGGATGAAGAAACATTCGTAACGGGAGATGTACTGATTTCCGCCAGAACCATCTTTGCCGTTTTGGCACTAAGCACAGAGCTATAATATAATTCTTCTCCTTTAAAGACAAAAAAACGACAATAATAAGTTGTATTCAATTTATAATCCGTGATGTAAATTCCATACTGATGATTTTCTTGAAATTTCTCTATTTTCTCCGAATAGGAAGAATTTCTTCGCAAATAAGGATCTTTTCCGTAAACAAAGCCGATAGAATCAAAACTACCATCTACTTGCGCATAAAAATCAACGTAATCATAAGCCTGAAATTTCGCCCCTGTATAAAATTTAATCTCTGAATTTGCATTATCTTTTGTGGTAAACACAAACTTCTCCGAACAAGACTCCCATTCCTCATTTTTCACCAAAACACGACAATGATAATCCTCTCCCGGTATCAATCCCGCCAGTTTGGCTATATACACCGAATCTCCTTGCAACGTCATAGGTATGGAGTCTCTATATTCGAGTCGTACCAAGGAATCCAAACTATAATAACAAACTCCTCCCACCACCTTCCGTCCTCCAGCAGATTTTAAATTCACCCGAACGGTTGCCCCGTAACAAGTTATCGAATCAATTGCAGAAAGTGCAATCTCGGGACGATAAGCTTCTTCAGCAAAAGAATTCTCTCCAACAGGGATTCCGGTCTCCCGCGCACAAGCCGTCAATATACCCAAAAACCACAACAATATTGTAATCTTTTTTTTCATAACCATTAAAAAATAATCCCTAATCCACCGGATAACTCCCAAAATTTACCATTAATACCCGACATCCCAGCTGACAGGCACAAACAGCGATAGCGGAATATCACCCCTCCATCGAGTTCCACTCCGGAAAAAGAATCCGGCTCACATTGTAGCCACAAATCCTGCATTTTACTATCATCCACGTACTTATAAAATGAAGCCCGCCATTGCACCCGGCGTTGCCCGTACCCCCCACCGACAAAGAAATAAAAACTGTACGAAAACCGATAAATGATTCCACCGGAAACCCCGAAACGGGATTTTCGCTCTTCGTCCTCCACCCGGTAATACATCTCCCTGAAATCCCGGTTTATTATCCCGCTGCGGTTACACTCGTAATCGTAAGCTCTGCAGGAACGCACATCCGTTTTTAAACGCACAAACCATCCCCAACGACAAACCCGGGCAAACACAAGTCCCCAAGGAGCTGTTTCCGATAAACTGTACAACAGGATGTTCTCTCCACGCTCCTCCTTTTCTTCAATAGAGGCTCGTACTTCAAAAGCCAAAATGCCATTGATTTTTTCCAGCTCGCTGAACACGTCCCACACAACCCGTTTTTTGCCCCCGTATTCAACCCTTCCCACATCACCCGCAATCCTTTTGAGAGGGCCTTGCCAATTTTTCCCGTCATCAAGACTATAATATATCTCAATCCAAGCGTATTGCCGGGGAGGTAAATGTTGTAACCGATAGCAAATCTCGATCGTATTACCGACACTCTTGAACGTCACATCCCGCACCTCTTGGGCATGAAGCGAGACACAAGCCAACAAACCCAAAAATATAATAACGACTTTCCTCATATATTAATTGTACTCGATTAATACTTTATCCGGACGTCCAAACAATTGGGGGGTCTGTTCCCCCCGAATCTTCTGGGAAACTTCCACCACACGGGAAGAGATGTAATCGGACAATTCCCCGGTCGTGATTTTCCCGTCTCCATCCGCATCGGCAGCCCCCTTCAACCCCAAAGCCAAATAATAGGTAAACAGCCCCGTACCGGACTGATCAAAGGCTAGGGAAGACTGGTCATTGCGCGAGGATGTGAACACAAAAAAATTCCGGTTCGTGTGCCACGGGGCTTGCCCTATCCGTCGGACAACCACCCCCTTGGTTCCCGAAATATTCTGCGAGACATAGTTTCTTGAATATTTCGTATCACCCATAAAGCAGGCATCCAGAAAGACCACCACGTTACGAGCCTCCAAGCTATCGAGGTCCCGGTAAAAGCAACTCAACCCGTAGCCACAAGAAGAGGCATTCATAATTTTCCCGTCCACGGGGAAAAGATAAGCCTCCTCTCCGTTCTTTTCGGGTACGCCATGACCGGAATAATAAACATAAACATCCGTCTTTCCTTTTTTTACCATTTTACTCAACTTACCGTTGACTGGATCGAACAATTTTTCGAAGAAATCACCCCGCACTTCACTGTCATAAAAAGTCAACACACGATTTACGCCCAAAGCGTATTGCAGATACTTAGTCATGAGCATCGCATCCTTACAGGCATAGGGAGCAATCGGAAGATAGCGATAGTTTTCTACCCCAATCACGATGGCTATAGCCTCCTCGTTCGGAGTCTTTCCCCGGGGAATCCGAAGAATATCCTCCCCCTCGGGTACCCCCCTGTCCTGAAGAGTCTTCATCCGCAACACGTTCTCCAAAGTCGGATACGACGGAAACACGGCATAACGCACCGGAAGTTCGTTGATTCCTAGAGGTATTTTCAATCTCCGGATCATAACATCGTTACTATAAACAGCCACGAAAACAGGCAAATCCTTGACAACTCCCAACTGACAGTCGGAGGTAATTTGAAATTGCAAACCAACCGATTCACCAATGGGCAACCGATCTTTCCCCTGTTCCGAGGTATATTTTATCAAAACATTCGCATCTGTTGAATAGACACGATAGTTACACCCTTCCAAACTTCCCCCCAGGTTGCGCAACACGACCTTTACATCTGCCGTCTCACCTGCCCGTAGTATTCCGGCATCATTCAACACCTCTACACCCATGCAGACGGGATCCGGCTCCAAACGCTCGACCGAATTAAAATACACGACACTGGTATCCGGTTGTACCCCGAAATACTCCGACACGGAAAATCGCAATGAGTCGGCTCCCGTACGTAAATCTTCACTGGCAAGAAGCGGGATGACAAGCATTCGTTCCGCCCCGGCTTGCAACTCCGAAAGGTAGATATTCTCCCGACAGATCAACGTGTTCCTAGAGGTATCTAATCTTTCAACCTTAATCCCGAAAGCACTTCCTTCCCCACTATTCTGAAAATACACGTACAGCTTCACCGGCTCTGCAGCCTCGATCAATCCGTCTTCATTTCGATCCTGCAAACGCATGGATACCGATAACCTTGAAGGTTTCGAAAATTCGTACACGGGTTCTATCTTCACCCTTTTCCCTTCCGACTTTCCGGAAACGACACGCTGACCGAAAAGCAGAGCGGGTAACAAACATATCCACAAAGAAATGACCACATACCTCATATATCAACACATTACTCGATTACAAAATTATGCCACACTTCAACACGATCCCGTAAAGGTATTTCGAACAACCATTCCAGAACAGACTCATAGTCCGCCTTTCCAGTATAAGGAATTTTCTCATGCGTTGCCACGATAAGCATCACGTTACTCTCCCAATTATTCCGCCCGTTTTTTGTCAACACGTATTCCACATCACATTCACTGGGGAAATGAAACACATCGCCACTCCGGAAACCATGGTCATCTTCATAGCGATTCGGGTATACCCGAAAACCATCCGACGGGTCAAACACAAATATCTTCAAATAACAATCCTTAAACACCCGACAGGAAAACGAGAGTACCTCCCCCTGTCGATAAGTGTTGTGTAGTCCCTCCAATTCTATTTTAAATCCGGGATCCCGTTGCTGGATCTTTTTTACTTTAGCACGGATTCGCACCTCCACGAAGAGACGATCCGTAGTTTCTTCGTATATTTTTCTCACGGTTTTCTGACTTACCTGCACAATTCCCCGAATCTCTCCACGCCCGATGTAGTTGTACACCCGTTTATAAAACGAAGTATCTACTCCTTGTATTGCCAAAAAGGAATAGGCTATTTCATCCTCGACTCCCGCTTGTCGTAGGGCATCCCGCTTAGCCTCAAACAAGGCCTTTTCTTCCGCTGACGCCAAGGAAATATCCTTTGTCACCTCCCATCGACCTATGGCTTCCCGAACCTTTACCTGAGTATATCCCCCGATGTAACAGAAGAATAAAAAAGTAAACACGAATATAAATTGCCGCATAATATTACTGTTTATATCCCAAAACCAAAATGACTTCCGTTTCTCCACTTTTTAATACACGGAATAATTCCATGATATAAACCAAATTTTTTAGAGAAGATGAACCGATAATTTTACTCTCTACGATAGTTTGATGCCCTATTTCTCCCCCATATTTTCCTCCATCTACAACCTCAGTATTGACTTTCGACAACGTGGCAACCCGGGAAACCAATCGTCCCGTCAACTCTATTTTTGCTTGATTTTCCGCCTGAATTTTAGCGATATTATAACTAGTTCCCTTAGCTGTCACGGGAATTAATATACACGAAGTATCCCGTTCCCAACGTCTCAACATTGCGACCTGTTCCCGCATTTCAGACATTCCCGGTAATACCTGATATTTATTCCTAACGTAATCACGACATAACCGATCAATCACACGTTGTTCACTATCTCCCGAGGAGACACGTGCTGCACAACCACAAAATAAAAATACACAATAAACGCTAAATAAAACTATAAGGTTTTTATTCATAGCAACCAAAGCCTTAATAATTTCACAAATCTAGCAATTATTTTAAAAATCCTATATTTTAAATCAAACAATTAGGTATCGATCCCTAAATTCGTGAAATCCCCCGTAATTTCAATTCTCGGTTCCGGATATTCAAAAAGGGCAAAGCGGGATTCCGTGCGCCCTTCCGAATAATCCCACAACGAACAGTAATCCTCCACACGTTCACCCAACACTTGCAATTGGCGTAAATAAGCCGCGATCGACTTGCTTTCTACGATATAAATCTCCCCCTCGTGATCCACTTGAGGGCTATGCCGTCGTCCCGCGTCCAGAGAAAAACGTAAAATACGCTTTCCCTCCTTTGTCATCCCGACCGTCTGGTACGTCATGCTCTTCCCGATTCCGGGCAGGTTCATCACGTTTCGATCCGTGGCCAGAAACGGTTGCCGGTATTTATCCAACAAATCCGGTAATTCAGCGGGAATCCTTTCCGGGTATTCCAACAATTCCAAGACCTCCTTTTCCAGCTCCACGGGCAAATCCCCGTACACTTTTTCCTCCAACACCTCTTGTAGCGAACGACTATTCGGGACAAACAAGGCATAATTCTCCTCGAATCCCTTCACGGAAAAAGTGTAATACGTCAGAATACCGATTCGATTCAGTACCTCTCTCAACCTCGCCGTATGTCCCCGACGTGAAGCCGCCACCGTGAACACGGCCTGATTGGTGATAATCCATCCGGCCTCCAGCAAGCGCCGGGTAGCCAGAATCACCTCCTCGGTCACTTCCAAAGGCGACTCGAAATGAGTCTGTATGAAAAATTGCTGAATCCCGACCTGTTCCGCCTTCTCCCGGAATCTTTTCAACACCTCGATCAAACCATCATTTACACGACTGGGTAAATAAGCCAATAACCTCGAACCCAATCTCACCCGTTGAATCTCGGCATATTTTTCTCCTTTCCCACGTCGCTTGTTCAATTCTCGCTTGCGCACGGCCATACGGAAAACGGCATCCAGAATTTTCTCCAACGTCTGGTTCTGACTCATCAGAGCATCCCCTCCCGTGATCAAAATATCCCGTAATTGAGAATCATGCTCGTAATACATCATCAGACGCTCCATCTTGACTTCCCACCCGTCTGTCGGTTTCAGCCGATCCAAGTTAAAATTCAAATGTCCTTTCTGAAAGTCGTACATTCGCTGGCATAAAGCGCACAGCCCGCCACAAGCCCGTCCCATCGAATCCGGGATGAAAATAGCCACTTCGGGATAACGACGATGAATATTCGTGGCATTGGGCAACAACCACCCGGCAGCATTCGGTTTTCCCGGTTCCACCACATCCTCTTTTTCCCACGCACGGATTTGCCCGAAATTCTCCACCAGCTCTTCGGAATAGATCACGTAACTACGAATCGTGGAATCATCGTACCCGTCCGCCCGAATGCTCAACAAGGAAAGATAATAGGGTGTCACGAAAAACGGGATTCCTTTCTGCTTCGCCCGGTGTAAAAGCTCCATTAACTCCGGCGACAACGTGTTACCCATGAACAGGTTCAACTCATCCGGTTCCCGGACAGCTAAAGCGAGATGAAATTTATAATCCCCCCACCATTCACTCACCAACTCCCGTTTTCTCTCCATGCTCATTCCCTCTTCAAAACGATAACGGGTATTCAACTTATCTCTCTTCTCTATTTTCTCGATCAACAAACCACGTATCCGCTCCCGGTTCTCCCGTCGCTCTTGAGCTACATCCTCATCCATCCCGGTTTTCCAACGTCCCCGCCATTGATCACATTGCGCCCGCTCCGGTAAAACGACCTCATCTGTCTGGTATTTCTTAAATAGATAATACCAATCCAACAAAAAATCCGGATGTATGCCATCCCCCTCTCCCCGTAAAGCTTGCCATAACCATTTAATCGGTTCATAACGAATCTTCTCCCCCGTGGAAAAATCCCGAATATGCCGGGTCTCGTTCATGAACATTCGGAAAAATCGTTTTATAGACGAAGAAGTCGAATATTTTGTCAAAGCGGCACGCACATACCCCTTCAGAAATTGTTCAAACTCTTTCCAATCCTTACTAAGGTTTGCACCTTGCATGATCGTCGGGAACTCCCGCTCAAATAAACTCACCAACTCTACACACGAAAAATTCAATACATCTTTCTCCTTCACCTTTTCTCCTTATCTTAGATTAAACAAAAACGACAAACGGATATCGCCCAAACAAGTCCCCGGAAGTCAGGGTTTCGAACATTCATATAGAAAATAAATGCCTGATGTTTACAAATTTAATAAAAAAAGAGAAAGTTCGCAACCTACAAAACAAAAAAAGACGCCGCAATCTCGTGGACACGGCGTCTTTTTCAATATTTACGCGATCTTATCTAAGATCTTCTTCTGTCAAATTTTCCAACAATTTACCATATATCATCCCGGAACAACCCAATATCATGGCCATATAAATAACCATCAAACAAAATGCAATAATAACCCCGATAAACGGAATCCAAGTCAATAACAGGGATGCCACTAAAAAGGCTATATAAACAACAAACATCACGGCAAAAATGATCCATTTGTTGCCATAAGTCATTTTATTACTCAATGATAACGCTTTGGCCGGATTCACCCCCTTGTCCAGTACAAGATAAAGGGCTTGACTCCAAATAATCCCCAACACGATACCGGGTACAACAAGAAAAATCATGGCCATCAACACCCCTGCCGTGTACCACCCACAAGTCAAAAAGAACTCACCCATATAACGATAATATTGTTTCTCGAAAATACAGAGAGGGGAAAAAATCTCTCCTTTACTGAATTTAATGGGAATCGTCATGATAGCTATCGTGGTCCCCACGTTCACGTAAGGAATCCAGATCGTCAAAAGCCATAATACAATTGCACCCAAAAGAGAAGGCAGATTTTTCATTCCCACCAAAAAACCTTGCGATAACACGCTACCAAAGTCCAATTTCTTTTCCATAATTCTAAATTTAGGTTGAGTAATAAAATTCTACACACGACCTACCACGTTGTCATTCACAAATATAACAAATTTAAACGGAATAACAATTTCATTTAGAACACGAAAAAGAAAAGATATTAGAAAAGGGAGTCAATTTTTTTGACTCCCTTTTCTAATATCTCGTTTTATTATTGGTTGTCTGCCAAAGCCTGAATTCCTCTCCGGCACCCTCTTCTCGTTTATTCTCAAAAGGGATACAACGCATAGGCCCATCCAACACGATCTCTTTATAGATGAAAGAATCATCAAACCCTCCGACAGCGGCATCCTCCTTCGTACAAGCATAATACACCCGTTCCGGTCTCGCCCAGTAAATCGCCCCTAAACACATGGGACACGGTTCACAACTGGAATAAATCTCACAACCTTTCAACTGGAAAGAATCAAGTTGCTTACAAGCCTTGCGAATAGCATTCACTTCCGCATGAGCCGTGGGATCATTATCCGGCACAACCGTATTCCCGGAGGTTGCGATAATCTTACCATCCCGCACAACTACAGCCCCGAACGGTCCTCCTGTCCCATTCTCCACGTTCTTCACGGCAATACGAATTGCCTCCTTCATAAACTCCGGATTATATGCCATTTTAATTTTAGATTTTAGTTTTTAACTTTTATCTTTTTCCCGCTTCTCCAGATCATGTAAATCCCGATCAATACAAAAGGAATACTCAACCATTGCCCCATATTCAAGGTCATGGCGTTTTCAAATTCTTCTTGGTTCTCTTTCACAAACTCGATCACAAAACGAGCGGTAAAGATCAGTACCAAAAACATTCCAAAAAGAAATCCCTGACGATCTTTCGCTTTCGTCTTCCAATACAAATGCATTAAAACAGCAAAACTGATCAAATAACAAATCGCCTCGTACAACTGTGCAGGATGACGGGGAGTCGACGGATCAGGCATCCCGGAATGTACAAATCGGAATCCCCAAGGCAGATCAGTCGGTAAACCGACAATCTCCGAGTTCATCAGATTTCCCATACGGATAAAGAAACCGGCCAATGCGATTGGAATTACGGCACGATCCAGAATCCAAAATATTGATTTCCTACTTACCTTCTTGGAATAGTACCACAACCCGGCAATAATACCGATTGCTGCCCCGTGACTAGCCAACCCTTGATATCCGGTAAAACGGAATTCCGGCTGGAATCGAACCGGTAGAATAATTTCAAACGGATGAGCGCTATAATATGCCCAATCATAAAAGAAACAATGTCCCAACCGGGCTCCGATCACAGTGGCAACCGCCACGTATATCCACAACTTATCCAACCACTGCTGGCTCAACCCTTCCGACTTGAACATCTTCTCCTCCACCTTATACCCACACACGAAAGCCAAAGCGAATAACAACCCGTAATAACGAATCGAGAAACCACCTAAACTAATTAATTCGGGACTAACATCCCAATTGATAAATAATGAAACCATAATTATTTTGTGATTTAGTGATTTATGATTAAGAGATTCAATGATTACATAATCACGGAATCATCAAATCTCTTAATCACCGAATCAGTCTATTCTTCCCCCTTCCCGTGGCAGTTCTTGTATTTCTTTCCACTTCCGCAAGGACACGGATCATTACGTCCTACCTTGGGTCCCACTTTCACGGGTTCAGTTTTACGGGGAGCTTGATTGGTCTGAGCGGCAGGAGCATCACTACGTCCCGTACGCATCTTACTTAAATCGGTTCGTTTCTCTTCTGCCTGTTTTACTTCTTCAGGAGCTTCAAAAGGAATTTGTCCCTTCATCAAAGTAGACACGACATTCTTGTTAATTTTGTCCACCATACTCTTGAATAAGTTGAATGACTCGAACTTATAGATCAATAACGGGTCTTTCTGCTCGTAAGTTGCATTCTGCACGGATTGTTTCAAATCATCCATTTCACGCAAATGCTCTTTCCACGCGTCATCGATATGAGCCAACATGATCGACTTCTCGTAAGCACGGATCAACTCCTCACCTTCAGATTTATAAGTCTTCTCAAGATTAGCCACGACATTGTAAGCCCGTTTTCCATCAGTAAACGGCACTACTATATTCTTGAACATTTCCCCTCTCTGCTCGAAAACATTCTTAATCACGGGGAACGCCTGTTTAGCGATAGTTTCCGTCTTACGACTAAATGTATCCCGAACCTCCTTGTACAATCTCTCTGTCAAATTGTCGGCAGAAGTCTTTTGGAAATCCTCCCCTTTTATATCAAAGTCAACGGCAAGATATTTCAACACATCCATACGGAAACCTTCTAAATCATTAGCCTCCTTGTGTTCTTCTACCAATGTCTCGCAAACATCATACATATTGTTGGCAATATCCACACCGATTCTCTCTCCTAGCAAAGCGTGACGTCTCTTCTTGTAGATCACCTCACGTTGAGAGTTCATCACGTCGTCATATTCCAACAAACGCTTACGAATACCGAAGTTATTTTCCTCCACCTTACGTTGTGCGCGCTCGATAGATTTGGTAATCATGGAATGTTGAATCACGTCGCCTTCCTCGTGTCCCAAACGGTCCATCACCCGAATGATTCTCTCGGAACTGAACAAACGCATCAAATCATCTTCCAATGACACGAAGAACTGAGAAGAACCCGGGTCTCCCTGACGTCCGGCACGACCTCTCAACTGACGGTCTACACGACGTGAATCGTGACGTTCCGTACCGATAATGGCCAAACCTCCTGCGGCACGTACCTCCGGACTTAACTTGATGTCGGTACCACGACCGGCCATATTGGTCGCAATCGTAACCACCTGTGATTTACCGGCCTCTGCAACAATATCTGCCTCCCGTTGATGCAACTTCGCATTCAACACGTTATGCTTGATACCCCGCAATTTCAACATACGGCTCAACAACTCGGAAACCTCGACGGAAGTCGTACCCACCAACACCGGGCGGCCTTCTCCAACCAATCGGGTAATCTCCTCGATCACCGCGTTATATTTCTCACGTTTCGTCTTATACACGTAGTCATTAGCATCCTTTCGGATCACCGGTTTGTTGGTCGGGATAACCACAACATCCAATTTGTAAATATCCCAGAACTCACCCGCTTCCGTCTCTGCCGTACCGGTCATACCGGCCAACTTATGGTACATACGGAAATAGTTCTGTAAGGTGATCGTGGCAAATGTCTGCGTGGCAGCCTCTACTTTCACGTTTTCCTTCGCCTCGATAGCTTGGTGTAAACCGTCTGAATAACGACGTCCTTCCATGATACGCCCCGTCTGCTCGTCCACAATCTTCACCTTGTTGTCGATAACCACGTATTCTACATCCAATTCGAACAACGTGTATGCTTTCAACAACTGGTTCACCGTGTGTACACGCTCAGATTTAGCGGCATAGCTTTGTACCATCTGATCTTTTTTCTCCAGTTTCTCTTCCTCTGTCAGGTTCATCTTATCGATCTCCGCCAATTCAGAACCCACATCTGGCAAGATAAAGAAGTTCGGATCTTCCCCCGCAGCCGTAATCGTATCATGTCCCTTATCCGTCAAATCGATAGAGTTCTGTTTCTCATCAATCACGAAATAAAGTTCATCCGTAATCTCCGGCATACGACGGTTATTCTCCTGCATATAAACATTCTCGGTTTTCACCAAGGTAGCCTTGTTTCCTTGTTCACTCAAGAACTTGATCAATGGCTTATATTTGGGTAATCCCTTATATGCTCTCAACAACAATATAGCCCCCTGTTCCTCTTGTTTCCGATCACCGCTAGCCAACAACGTTTTAGCTTCCGTGAAAATCCGGGCAACCAACTCACGCTGCATACGCACCAACTTCTCCACACGAGGTTTGTACTCGTCAAACATCTGAATGTCCCCCTTCGGAACCGGCCCCGAAATAATCAACGGGGTACGGGCATCGTCAATCAACACGGAGTCGACCTCATCGACAATCGCGTAATGATGCTTGCGTTGTACCAAGTCTTCCGGGTGAATAGCCATGTTATCCCTCAAATAATCGAAACCGAATTCATTGTTCGTTCCGAAAGTAATATCTGCCTGATAAGCTTTCCGTCTCTCCGGAGAATTCGGTTCTGTCTTGTCAATACAATCTACCGACAACCCGTGAAACATATAAAGAGGTCCCATCCACTCGGAGTCACGTTTTGCCAGATAATCATTGACCGTAACCACGTGTACTCCACGACCCGTCAAGGCATTCAGGAATACAGGCAAAGTAGCCACCAACGTTTTACCTTCACCGGTAGCCATCTCGGCAATCTTACCTTGGTGTAACACGGAACCTCCTATCAACTGCACGTCATAGTGAACCATGTCCCAAGTTACCTCGTTACCTCCGGCCAACCAAGAGTTGAAATAAACGGCATCCTCCCCGTCAATCTCCACGAAATCTTTCGTTACGGCCAAATCACGATCAAAATCGTTAGCCTTCACTACGATCTCTTTATTTTCTTTGAAACGTCTTGCCGTATCTTTCATCACGGCAAACGCCAAAGGTAATATTTCGTTTAGAACATCCTCTAACTTCGTGTTAATCTGTTCTTCCAGCTTATCAATCCGGTTATAAATTTCCTCTCTTTCCTCGATCGAAGGTTTCTCATTCTCTACTTTTGCTTTCAAAGAAGCTATTTCATCCTCTTCTTCCTTCACGTGAGCGTGAATCTTTGCTTTCAGATCAGCTGAAATCTGTCTCAACTCATCATGGCTCACGCCTTTGATTTTTTCCCACTCTACATTTACTTTTGATGCGATCGGCAATAATTCTTTCAAGTCACGATCAGACTTGTTACCAAAAAGACTTTTTAATATATCGTTAAATCCCATAGTTTATAATTGAAAATTGAAAATTGAAAATCGAAAATGACCAAGCACAAATCTCCTTTAGTCATTCAATCGTAAATCTAAAATCATAAATCCGAAATCATTCCATTTTCCCGGGAGCCCGGATGGGATTTGCTGCAATTTCCGGGACTTTCCAACCCGGTAGTACAACAGACGAATAAGTAGTATAAACTTTTACAGCATCCACGGTTTCCGCGTGACTCTGATTGTAGAAATCGCCATAATCGAAATCCTCCGTGGATCTTTTCTCAGTAGAAATCGTGATTACCTTTTCGGTAGAAGAAACCAACAAACGATAGCAATCTGTCCTAACGGATACATTCCCCCCACGCACATTTATCGGCAGGGTTGCCACACATCCAGCGACAACATACAAGGCTGCTATCAAATATTTGTTCATTTCCATACCGCCAAAGATAATGCTTTTCTCCTAACTTTCAGTTTTTATCTTTTAGTTTTTATCTTTTTAGATTCCATGATTCCCTCCTACCATCCAATACTCTTTGTAATCACGAAATCATTTAATCGCCAATCACAAAATCTTACTCTTACAGCTTTTCCCCGAAAGCCAAATCTCCGGCATCACCAATTCCCGGATCGATATAACAACTCTCTGTCAGATGCTCATCCAATGCCCCCGTCCAGATCGTTACCGGCTCATCTTTCAAAGCCTCTGTAAGTTTTTCTATACCTTGACGACTGGAAACAATAGCCGCAATATGCGTGTGTGCGGGTCTTCCACCCTGTTTCAATAACTCGTGATAAGCCACCACGATAGAACCTCCCGTGGCTAACATCGGATCTACCAGCAATAACTGTTTTCCTTCCAAACTTGGCGTGTAAATAGAATCGAAACGGATTTCAAAATCAATATGATTTTCCTTATATTTTCTTCTTGCCGAAATAAAAGCACTCCCGGAACGATCGAAATAGTTCAAAAAACCTTGATGAAAAGGTAATCCTGCACGCAACACGGATGCCACCACCACCTCTTCGTCTGCCAATCTGACATCAGCCACGTTAATCGGTGTCTGTACTTGTCGCGTTGAATAACGAAACGTCTTACTGATCTCGTAAGCCATCACCTCACCAACCCGTTCCAGATTCCGACGAAAACGCAACGGATCTTTTTGAATTTCTTTATCCCTAAGTTCTGCTAAAAAACGATTATAAACCGAATCCTCCTTGTTAATAATATGCACCATTTTATCTATTTCTTTTCTTAAACCTTTTCGATCACACGCACCTATCCTGTAATTTAAAATCTAAAATTTAAAATCGTAAATCTTCATTTATTCTATTTCTTCATACTCCGCATCCTCAATCTCTCCACCTCCCATCTTCTGTTGTTGCTCAGCCTCATGCGTCTCCTTGCGCAACTGATTAACCTTATAATGATTAATCAAATCCGTTATCCCGTAAAATATTGTCACAGCACCGAAGAAAGTTATAATTCCTTCTTTCGCCGAGAACGGATTAGCAAAAACAATCAATCCGGCCAACAAAATAATTACCGGATACACGTAACTCAACGGAGCGATATGCCCGAATTTCCTCGCAGAAGTCAACATCACCAACTGACCGATACCCGCAACAATCAGGATAAATCCCAACAAATACATCAACATGTTGGTGAAAAAATCAGCCATCGACCACAATAGAATACCCAAAATAATACTTCCGATCCCGTTAAAAGAAGTCAGTCCCCTAGCCGAACGTTCATCCTGATCCCGCATAGAGACCAGAAAAGAGATAATCCCGGTAACACAAAATACGGCTCCGATAATCTTTACCGTGTAATTTAACACTTCTGTCGGCCACAGTACGAGCACAAGACCTAAAACAATCGCCACGATCGATTTAACGATAGTTCTTTTGTAATTTCCGGAAGTATAAATAATCTGCATAACTTCTATTTTTTTAATTTATACGAAATTCGTCAACGAAAGTAGTGATTATTTTTGAAAAAATTAAGCCGGACGACCTGTCCGGCTTAATTTTTTATTTAATCAGTTCAACACTTCGTTTTACAAACCTGTTCAGCGCCTCGCCTTTCAGTAGCCCGTTCGCTAACAACGCCAAGTCAATCAACTGGCCAACAACCTTGTTACCTTTCCCGTACTCCTCCAGTAACGAATTCTTTTGTTTGTTCAGATCGGAAATTGTCTTACTATACTCGCTCTTCCGATCTTTATCCACTTGAGGAATCTCCTCGTCTTTCTTACCCTTATTCAACTCGTCTAGTTCTGCCTGTTTCTTTTCAGTCTCCTTGATCTCGAAATTAATCGGCTCCAACTGGGCACTCATTTCCTTTTTCTCGTTCTCTAGGATTGCGTTCACCAACTTATGATCCGTGTTTACCACCAAAGTGTACTGATCGCCCATTGCCCCGTAGAATCCCATTCCCGGATTCATGGCTGCCATCTCTTTCATACGACGCATGAACTCAGAACGTGTCACGATCACCGGATCACCATTCTCACCCATAGCCTCGAAATTAACCATAAACATTCCTTCCTCCTTCGGTAACTGGGAAGTAAACACGGCACGCAATTCCTCTTGTTCCTCGTGACTCAAAGCAACCTCTTTCGTCTCTTCCTTCGGGATCAACTTGTCGATAACATCCGAATCCACCCGTACAAAACGGTGATCGGAATTCTTTTGTTCCAAATGGTTGATAAAATGTGTATCCAACTGACCATCCATCAACAACACATCATATCCCTTACCTTTGGCAGTCTCTATATACGTGTACTGTTCTTTCACATCCGTGGCATACAGGAACACCACCTTATTATCTTTATCCGTTTGGTTGGCTTTAATCAAGTTCTCGTACTCTTCATACGTGAAATATTTCCCTTCCGTGTTCTTGAACAAGAAAATACTCTTGGCTCTCTCTGCGAATTTCTCATCCGTCAACATACCATATTGGATGAAAATTTTCAAATCATCCCACTTCTTCTCGTAGTCTTCCCGCTTATTCGTGAAAATATCATTCAAACTATCAGCCACCTTCTTCGTGATATGACTTGAAATCTTCTTCACGTTACGATCGCTCTGTAAATAAGAACGGGACACGTTCAACGGAATATCCGGTGAATCGATCACACCATGCAACAACGTCAAGTACTCCGGCACAATTCCTTCCACGGAATCCGTCACGTACACTTGATTGCTATATAATTGAATCTTGTTCTTCTGAATCTCGAACTTGTTGTCGATCTTCGGAAAATACAATATACCCGTCAAGTTAAAAGGATAATCCACGTTCAAGTGAATATGGAACAACGGATCTTGAGCCATTGGGTACAATTCGCGATAGAACTTCTCGTAATCCTCCTCCGTCAGATCAGCCGGTTTACGGGTCCATGCCGGATTCGTATCATTGATCACGTTATCTTCCGTCGTATCTTTGTATTCCCCGTCCTTCCACTCTTTCTTCTTTCCGGAAATAATCTCTATCGGCAAGAACTTGCAATACTTGGTCAGCAATTCATTCACCTTAGCATCTTCCAAAAAATCCTTCTCTTCCTCGCTGATATACATGATAATATCCGTACCTCTCTCGGCCTTTTCCGTCTCCTCCAACGTGTATTCCGGATTTCCCTCGCATGACCATTTTACAGCCTTCGCCCCCTCTTTATAAGATTTCGTCACGATCTCCACCCGGTCACTCACCATGAACGAAGAATAGAAACCTAACCCGAAATGCCCGATAATGGCCGCGGCGTTATCCTTGTATTTGTTCATGAACTCCTCCGCACCGGAAAAAGCGATTTGGTTGATATACTTCTCCACTTCCTCTTGCGTCATACCGATACCGTTATCCGATACCGTCAGCGTCCCTGCCGCTTTGTCAGCCTTCACCCTTACCTTCAACTCACCAAGTTCACCTTTAAACTCCCCGTTCGAAGCCAATACTTTCATTTTTTGAGAAGCATCCACCGCATTCGAAACAATCTCTCTCAAAAAGATCTCGTGATCCGAGTATAAAAATTTCTTGATAATCGGGAACAAATTCCCTGTTGAAACTCCAATCTTTCCTGTTGACATAACTCTATATTTTTAATTTAATTATACTTCAAATTTTACGACAACTAAATGACAATAGTTATGCCAAACCCAGATTCCTGCCGATTTGACAGCTAAACCTTCGCCTACTACAACATTTTCATCATACAAAAATACCCCGGACTTTCATCCGGGGTACTATCTCTTTTTACAAACAATCACAAATTATCAAATTAATAATTCCGATGGTTGTAGAACCGGCAATGTGGACAATTTAAAATCTTTTACATTTCGAGTTACAATTGCTTCGATTTTTCTATTCTGCAAAGCAGAAAAATATTGTATCGCATCCTCAAAATCACCAAATTCAGAATCAAGAGATAAACGAATTATTTTCCCATTTACAAGAAGAATTCCCACGTATTTAGACAATTCTTTCAAACTTTCTATCGTTCTCTCATGCCCCAAATATCGTCGAATAATGTAATATATATTCGAATATGACAAGGAGGATATATACACGCAAATTTCACCACGCCCTGCAGCATCCATAAGATTTGAAGCCGCTTCCGCAAATTCACCACGATTTGCCAACATATCAATGACGACATTTGTATCTACACAATAATGCTTCATTTTTCCAAAGATCTATTTTTCAATTCCTCTTTATAATCAAAATTTTCTGGAAGATTAACAATTCCCCTTAATTTTGAAGAAACAGGCTTGTCTTTTACCTCTGTTCCAAGCAAGCTTTTTAATTGCTTTTCGACGACCTCCGTGATCGTCCGACCTTTAGATTTTGCATATTTTTTCAACTGCTCAAAAAGACTCAAATCAACCTCTATTGTTGCTTTTGTACTCATAACGTAAACATTTTTACAAATATAGGAAACTTTCATACAAAAAACAATAGCCCTCAAAACAAAATACCCCGAACTTTCATCCGGGGTACTATCTCTTTTTCAATCACGTAATCCCTACATCATTTAACGATCTTCATCAACGTCAAAAATATAATTTTAAAATACTCTTTCAAACATCGATTATTTATATACTTCATGTTATACCGTATCTTATCCGGCATAATTTGCTCCACATAAGCCCGGTCCGGATCACTTGCCTGTCCCAAGATTGTATTTTCATCCGCATACTCGATAGAAGCATAATCCGTTATACCCGGCACTACTGCCAACACTTTACGCTGCTCGACAGTGTACATATCCACGTACTTCCTCACCTCCGGTCTCGGTCCCACCAAACTCATCTCACCCCGCACCACATTCAACAACTGCGGCAACTCGTCCAGTTTATACTTTCTCAGGAAATACCCGACCCGTGTTACCCGTGAATCCTTTGCCCCCACGGTTATCAACCCCTTCTTATCCGCCCCGCTTGCCATGGATCGAAACTTAAACAACCGGAAATCCTTACCATCCCGCCCCACTCGCACCTGACGATAAAACACACCTCCCCGACTATCCAACACGATACATAAAGCTATAATCACAAAAATGGGTGATAGAACTATCAAGCCCAATAAAGAAAAGAAAACATCACAAAAGCGTATCACGCTAAAACCTCTTCTACAGAACAAATAACAGCATCAATAACCGTTTTTACCATCTCCTCACTCAACCCATACCACACTGGTAAAGAAATCTCCCGGCAATAATTATCGTAAGCAACCGGATAATCTTCCATCTTATACCCCTTATTCTTAAATGCACTCAACAAAGGCAAGGGTTGAAAATGCACGTTTACCGAGACATCCTTGTCAAAAATCCGCTGAATAATCTCATCCCGTTGTTGCTCCGTGATTCCCTTCACCCGCAAACAGTACACGTGATAAGAACTCTTCCGGTCTTCCGTTTCATAAATCGGCAATTCTGCCCACCCATATCGGGTAAAAGCATCAGTGTATTGATCATATATACACTTCCGATAATGCAAAGTATCATCCTCGTAACGAGACAACTCCACCAAACCGATAGAAGCCATAATATCCGTCATATTCCCCTTAAAACCGGACACAAGCACATCATAACGCCACGCCCCCTTTTTCGTCTTGGCCAGCGCATCTTTATTTTGTCCATGCAAAGTATACGTGCATAAATACCGATACACCTCCTCGTTATCGAAAGGCTCCGGCAAATTCAACATGATCGCACCGCCTTCCGCCGTGGTCAGATTCTTCACCGCATGGAAAGAGAACACCGAAACATCAGCCAGGCATCCCGCTTTCCGCCCCTTGTATTCCGCCCCTATCGAATGAGCCGAATCCGACAAAATCAAAATCCGTCCCAACTTCCTCTGCTCTTCCGTCTTCGCCTGAAACAACGTTTTCACATCCTCTGCCTCCACCAATTCAAACAACTCATCATACGCACATGGCATACCTCCCAAATCAACAGGCATAATCACCTTTGTCTTATCCGTGATCGCCTCCCTCACTTTCTCCAAACACACGTCAAAATCATCCGCATTCACATCCACCATCACCGGTTTCGCCCCACAATGCACGATAACATTCGCCGTGGCACAATACGTATACGCCGGCACAATCACCTCATCCCCCTCCTGTACTCCAAACCACCGCAGTACAACTTCAAGCCCCACAGTATTCGAGTTCACAGCCAACGTCGCCTTGTTTCCACAATACGCTGTCAACCTCCGTTCAAACTCCTTCGTCTTCGGTCCTGTCGTAATCCAACCGGACTTCAAGGTATCAACAACCTCATCAATGACCTTCTGGTCAATTCTTGGTGGTGAAAATGGTATCATCATTATAAATATTAAATTATTTCGTAGCTAATTATCTTTTTGTCATTCCACAATAACAAATTATTGTTTTTTTACAATTCCAATTATTGTACCCCAGCCATAAGAAATATGTACCATAAAAAATAACACTAACAATGGAAGAAAAAACTTACGCCCATTTTTATAAGCCATGCAAATAGAAGCTAATATATCTGCAAACAAATAAACCAAGAAAATTAAACCAAGAAGACACGTAAACCACTTTGTTACAAAAGATAATACGAAACCAGAAATAATACTCAACGTAAAAAGAAATGGTACGAAATGTCGTAAACTAATTATGCGTCTATCTATTCGAAGTAAATGACCTATTGATTTTCCATTTGCATACATCTGCTTTACCGATCCTTTCATTGTAGCACGTGCATAATAGGTACAAACAATATTAGGATCAAAGAAAATTTCATAACCTGCATTCCGAATACGAAAATTAAACTCATTATCTTCACCGCGAATTAAATCTTCTCGCATACCTCCGATCTTATCTATAACATTTCTAGGAAATGCTCCGAAGGGAACAGTATCAACATTGCCTGCTAAAGCTCCGACACGAAATGAAGCTCCTCCAATACCGAATTTACAACTATTTAAAATGGCATTAGCTTGTGCCACTAAAGTCGAATTCTGAGCAACAATATCCCAACGACCTCCAACATTTCCCCTATTTACATTCTCTTGTAATCGCATAATACAAATTTCGATGTATTTAGGATCATATATCGCATGTGCATCAAGACGTATTATATAAGGAGCATCTGAAAATTTAACACCAATATTAAATGCTATTGATTGTATTCGCCCCGAATTATTCAACAAACGAATATTTTCATAACGAATATGAAATTTTTCCACAATTGAATGAGTCTCATCTTTACTCCCACCATCCACAACTATAACATCCATCCTTTCTAATGGATAAGTTTGATTAACAACAGAGTTAAGGCATTCGGTGATAAATTTTTCTTCGTTAAGAGTTGGTATAATTATCGCTACAAACTTATTCATTATTATTAGGCTATAAGATTTTTTTCATCAAAATATTTCCCATCTTGTTTAAAGCCAGCAAACGATTCGCAATCACTCCACTTCCAACTATGGTGATATTTCAAAGTACTTTCAATAGAAGGTATTTCCATATAATCTCCCCAACGATCCTTCAAGTAGTTTTCAACCTGATATGGGACATTCAATTCAATAGTTTCAAATGAAAGTTTTTTCTTAATTTCAAAATATTTTCTCTTATACAATCCATTTTTTAACACAGCACGTCCAACAAAATGACATAAGTATTCAGACTGCTCATCTCGATATTTATAAATTTGTTTAAGAGCGTAAGACAAAGCAAATCGTTGAGGAAATAACTGACAAAATTTGATTAGAATATTTATAATTCCGCTTTTTTTATAATTGCGATTAGCAGCACCTTTAATAACCAAATATTTTGCCCAAAAATATTGATAAAAACGCTTCAATTTATTATTAGGACAAGTATGAAGAATAAATATATCAATATAAACGCCTTGATGAATATCCCATTTCTCCAAATCTTTTTCGATCAACATAGTTCTATTCATTCGTAGTTTTGCCAAACTCACTCGTCCGTCAGCAGCTCCCCATTCTTGCAAATAATAATTCTCCATATCTCCTTCCTGATTAAAAAGATGTCTAAATTTCTCATAATCATTAGGACGCATAAAAATATCCAAATCATCATCCCATGGAATAAATCCTTCATGTCTAACTGCACCTAAAGCACTCCCCCCCATCAAACAGTAATCAATATTATTTTTATCACAAAAATCATTTATGTATTTAGCAATGTTCAAAATACAATTTTGAAGCTTGATTATGCCATAATCATCTCTCAAATATGTACGCATTAAATTTTCCATTAATAAGAATTTAGAAATGAACTCATAAACAACGACCTATACTCGTTTGTGTATAAATTTCATCAGCTATTAATTTTTTTTCTTAATATAGTTGAAGATATACCATCGGTATGATCAAGGTAAATTACATCACAACCTATTTTGGCAAATTCTTTCTCATATTGTAACCAAGCTGACGTCCCTTTCCAATCCGAGCCAACAAACACGACATCAGCACCATTTCTTTTTACTGCATTCAATTTATCCATATCATCCTGCCAAACTACTTGATCAACATAGCATATAGCTCGTACAATCTCCATTCGCTCTTCGCCTTTAATGATAGGATATTTCTTTTTCCGAAGATAACAAAGTTCATCTGTTGTTATTCCTACGATCAGTACCTCACATTGCTCTTTAGCACGACGAAGAATATTTAAATGTCCTATATGAAACATATCAAATACACCTGTTGTATATCCTATTTTATATTTCTTCTCCATTCATCTTAATTTATAATTCATCCGGTATCAATTTCCATCTACTCCTTTGACGATCTTCTGCTATTTCAATTCCAATAGATAAACTTACTTTAAAGACAAGTAAAAATCTTCCAATACCTTTGTAGCATCATTTATATCATATCCTTTCTTGCGTATTTCCAGATACGTATCTTTTCTACTATTTAAAGATACTTCAACAATTACATCTATCCATTCCTGAATTGATTGTTTCAAGCTACATCCAACCCACAAATCATTAACAAGCTTTGCCTCTTCTGACACAGTATCAGAAACAACACATGGTACACCTGCTGCTTGCGCTTCTACTAATACTACAGGTAATCCTTCAAAAAAAGAAGGTAAAACAAAAACATCCATAGCCTGAAGTAAGTCATGCACTTTATTACTTTTCCCATAAAATATCACAGCCTCTTCAATTCCTTTCTTTTTTACTTCTTCAACAATGACATCCACCAATGGACCATCACCTACTAGTAATAATTTCGCATTCTTATTTGTGCTAATTATATTCTCAAAAACTTTAATTAAAAATATATGATTTTTTTCTGTTGAGAAACGCCCCACGTGACCTATAACTAAATTATTTTTTATACCTAATTCCTCTCTTATCTCTTCACGTTTTAATGGATTGTATCGATATATACAACAATCAATTGCATTATGAACAATATGTATGTCATCATTTCTAACATGTTTTCTTCCAAATAAAAAAATACCAGCTTGTCGAGAACATGCAAAATAAAGTGTTGCTTTCCTATTCAAACGTAAACATAACAAACGGTTTCTTATAGATTTTAAAAATATTGAAGAAAATTTTGTACTGTGACTGTGAATTATCAAATGTTGAATACCATATTTTTTTGCTAATGGCAAAATAATATTCCCCAATAAAATCTCATGCAAATGAACTACCTTAAATTCTTTTTCATGAGAAATAAAAAAGACTCTTATCCCTGCTTTAAACGAAAAATATGTTATTACACGAGGCATTGGAAAATAATATACTCTTCCTCCCATTGCTTGAATCTCATCCTTATATGAATTTAATTTTTCTATACCATATAAAAAATCAAACTGCACATTCTCCCGATTTATATGTCTATACCAATTCATTATAACAGACATTATTCCACTAGATTTATTTAAACTAGATACGACATGAAGAATTCTTATTAATTCCATAATTTAAATACATTCAATTTCTCTACATTTTTTCCCGCCTGCGGCGTCATAAAAAAAAACAATATGAGATATCTAAATAAATCTGTAACCCCCTTTAAATTTAAACATAAAAACAAAACATACAGGAGAACAAAAGTTATACAGAAAATCTTATTATTATTTTGAATAACACAACTGACAACAAACCCTTGAAATAAAATAAAATACAACAAGCCAATAATTCCCACACAATGAATTATACGTAAAAAACCAACATCTGTATTTTTATAATACTCCATCTCAGGATTCATCGGATTCCGATAAAGCCCGTCACCAATAAGCCAGGTCTTCAAATTATCTGGAACTTTATCAAACATTTTCAATAATCCATTAGATGATTTTGTTTCTAACTTTCCTGATTCAAAATAATTATAAGCAAACTCAAATCCAAAATGAACTATCATATCTAATTTATTTGTATAAGTAGAAGGAAGTGTCGTTAATACAAAAAATACAAATAAACAAGAAAATATAATAGATTTCAAAATCACTCGCATACGAGAAGTTATTTTTAATTCCCAAATTTTAGATTTATAGCAAAATACAACTAATGATATAACAAAACCGACAAGTGTTGTTCTTGACATCATAATCCCAATAAAAAAAATCAGTAAATAAACTAAAATATACCACAACAACTGCTTTTTAGTTAATATCGAAAAATTAATAATCACAGCTGTCAAAATTAGGGCAACACTATTAGTAATACCAGCAGAGAAAAAAGCAGAACCAAATCCGATCAATCTAAATCCATTAGCACCTTCAATAAAAACATCATTCAGATCACTTTGTGTCAATAAGTTTAAAAGAAAAGTATTAATTTCCGGAGAAAAAAACATCAATACTGATAATACATTTTGTAACAAAACAGCATTTGTAACAAATTTTGCCACAAGAGGAAATGTCATCTCACCATATAATCGTCTAAAAAGTATAACAACCGGATAGACAGCAACCAACGTGAGTAAATCTAATATAACATATTCTTTTATAAAAAAATAATCAACCCGGTCATTTATCAAAATAACAATCAAATATAAGAAACAAAATGCAATAAGCATCATTACCATATTCCACACCTTTTTTGAAATAAGGTATCTATCCTTGTACCAAAAATGTAATATATTCAAACCTCCTCCCCAAATCCCTAAAATTACAAGACTATGAAGATGATATTTATATTTTATCGAATATATATAGGAAAAAACTAAAAAGAAAAGCATCCATTTCAGTAAAATTCGACAAGCATTGATTTTCTGTATAGAATTAATCATTGTTACGCAAACCAATTAAAAGCAAGAGGATTTTTTTCTTTAATAAATACAAATTCAAACAAGACAACACATTACTAACACTTCTTGTTATAAATGTATTTCTATTTCCAAACAAAGAATTAATTACAAAGAATTTAATCCGGTATAAAAAATCTGATTCCCAAAACCAAAGATCATACCAAGAAATAGATGGATAAATATATGTTCTTTTTATAGCTTTTAGTGTAAGCTCCAATTTCAAATTATAGAAACATGAACTAAAACTATGCATTACGGAAGAATTATGAAGTCTATATTTTACAGTCGGTTTATCCAAATAGTATATTTTATATCCCAACGACGTTATTTTCAACCATAATGGATAATCTTCTATAAAAAAAGAAGTATCAAAACCCCCTACTTGAACTAATAACTCTCTTTTAATAAATATCGCCGGAGCCACAACAGGACATTCGAAACACAAGATTCTAAATTGTTTTAATGCTGTTATACTATTACTGCAGAAAAGTTTATTATACAGTGCGTTTTCAATAAAATATTTTTCATCAAAAATATCTCGATATTTTTTTGCATTACTCTGTAAAATATGACATTCTGGAAATTTAAAAACAAATAAGAGATTGTCTGAAATACAAGAATTCAATAATGCATCATCACCTGCCACAAATTTTATCCATTCTCCTTGACTTTCTTGAATTGCCCGATTTGCATTAGCAGCTATTCCTGTATTTTGCTCTACAGTAATAAGTACGGTTCGAATAAAGTATTGTTCATTTGCAATTAACCACTCCTTACAAAGTTCCACTGTATTATCTGTCGAACAATCATCAGATATAACCAATTCAATATTTCTATACGTTTGATTTTTAGCAGATTCTAAAGTTTCTATTACCCAACGAGCAGAATTATAAGTTGCAACAAGTATTGATACTAACGGATTTTCCATTTATTTTTAATAATAAAAAAATTGACCTTTAAATTCTTTTTCCACTAACTCGTATTCATTTATCAATCCTGCATGCTCATAAATAGAATCAACATCTCTATGTTCAGCAAAGTAAGCCCATAAACGATTTTCATCCTCACGATTAAATACTCTTATTAATCCACCAGAAATTTTTCTAGCCGGAATCCCTCCAATTAATGGAAATCTTTCCATGCTAAAATCTTTATTTACCAAGCTATTGGAAGTCACAACAGAATAATCTGGTAATATCGTTTTACGAGCAATAGTCGTCCTATTACCTATCCAACACCAATTTCCTATGACAACCCGTCCCATTATATTTCCAATTTCACCAGTTTCCACATTCTTCATAAAATGGAATCCACTATCAAAAATTTGAACCTCAGAAGTTATACTACATCCCATTCCTATTACAATTTCATTATAAGCATATAACTTCACGTTATTGCCAAAAAAACAAAACTTACCAAATACAATTTTAGCTGTAGGCTGAGAATAGATACCATAATCAATTGAAAAATGAACTGCTCCTTTAAAAATAATTATACCTCTATTATCTATCATAGCAGAACCAGCTGATGCCTTAAAACGATCTCTATTACGTCCCAGCTCAATCATACCAGTAAAAATAGGGGACTCAATAATTACTGTACCCAAATGATAAATTTTTAATTTCCCGAAAATAAATATCGGAAATTTTAAAGCTTCTTTTAATGGAAATAGCTTTAGATTCACAAGAATAGTTTTGTAAATGTTCAAACCATCCTTTCTGTAATCATTCCATTTTTTCAACTTGAAAACAACATTATACAGTAAGCGATGCCTTTTTATATATTTCACTATATTACTCATACTCTACTTATTTTTCCAATAGTGAAGAAATATTTCTCTCAATCCTATTCGTTTATCTAAATCTAGAAATGCCTTTAAAAATGCACAAATGATACACAATGTATAAATAAATACCTGTATCCCTCCTTCTAGAAAAAACGCAGACAATAATGTTCCTATAATTAATAATAGATAAATCGATAACATCAAAAAATATTTGTCATCAAAATAAAATTTTGAACTTTTATGTACAAAAACAAAACAAATACACAAATGAAAGATATTAGCTAAAATAAAAGCAATTCCTATTCCTACTAATCCATAGCAGTAATATCCTAAAATATAAATTAGCAACATAAAAATTCCAGCTATACTTTCTTTCACAAAATACAGTTTAGTATCGGCTTTCGCCAACATAATAAATGTCATAGCCCACGAAGCAACCTGAAATAAAACACCCACAATAGCCAATTGAAGCATGGTAGTTATTGGAACGAATTCTTCACTATACAAAAGAACTAATAAGAAAGGTGCAAATACGATAAATATAACAATCAAAGGAGCAATTATTGATATTCCTATAGCAATTTGATAATTAGTCATTTCATTAAGCTTGTCATTCCATTTATTGATTGCTGATAATCGAGGATAAAAATCGGTAGCCATAGCCGCAAATACCATTCTTACATAATTCTCTATAATCATAAAACAAGCTGAAAATAAGCCAACCTCATTTACACTACCCGTATTGGAAATAAATATTCTTATAATATACATAATCAAACTTCCAAGCAAAGAACTCAACACCAGCATAATTCCAAATTTCACCATTAATTTACTCTGTTTAAAAATCTGATTTAATGGCAAATAAGAAGGTAGTACTTTCAATTTGCGAGCATAAAGCCAATAAATACTACAAATAAATACCGATGAAAGAAATAAAGAAGGAACGATACCTTTAATTCCATAAAAATAGTAGAATGGAATTGACACAAGTAAGCCAAGAGTAGCCCCCAGCATGGATGATTTTGCTAATTCTTTAATTCGCCGGGTTCCCCTTAAAAGCATGGATTGTCCATTTCCCAATTGTGTTAACAAAATGACTCCCGACAGTACGACAAAAGACCACCTATAATCACTCGTTCCAAAAGTTAACTCACTTAGAGAACCGGCAAAAATAATACAAACAATTGCACCAAGTAAACCAGTAAACCAAATAATCTTTCGAACAACAGTAAAAGTAATGGAAATACGCTTCTCATCCCGAGTACCATAAGCCTCCGCAATATCTCTCACCCCACTCTGATCAACCCCAAAACCAGTCGCTTGATTCAATAATTGAATAGTCGAAGTAAAGAGACTTATTATACCTACTCCCGTCGGTCCTAAAAGAATTGCAATAATTTTTGCTCTTATGATTCCAACAATAATATTATATACCTGTACACCACCAAAAATACTTGTTGCTCTAAAAATTTGCCTATATGTTGCTTTTTGCTCAAGCATTTTAGAATTTATTCAAAAGAGAAACGATATTTACAACTTCTTCTTCCGATATTACCGGACTTATAGGCAAACTCAACTCCTCTGAATGAATTCGTTCTGTTATCGGGAGTGATAAGTTCGACCATTCTTTATAGCATTCTTGTTTATGAGGAGGTATAGGATAATGTATCACCGTTTGTACCCCATTATTTGATAAGTACTGCTGTAACACATCTCTTTGTTTACACCTTACTGGGAAAAGATGAAACACATTCGCATCCCAATCTTCAACTTTCGGCAAAACCAAATTTCTATTAACAATATTTTTTATATAATATTGAGCGACACGCTTCCTATAAGCATTAGCTTCATCAAGATATCGTAATTTGATTCTCAACACGGCTGCTTGAATTTCATCCAAACGGCTATTCCTTCCAGTATATTTAAACACGTATTTACGGATAGAACCATAATTTGCCAATGCGCGTATCACGTCTGCCAATTCAGCATTATTCGTCGTTACAGCACCAGCATCGCCTAAAGCCCCAAGATTTTTGCCAGGATAAAAACTATGTCCAGCTGCATCGCCCAAAGAACCTGTCTTTTGCCCTCGATACAAACATCCATGAGCCTGTGCATTATCTTCTACCAATTTCAATTCATATTTATCTGCAAGTTCTCCGATATGATCTGTATATGCACATTGCCCATATAAATGTACGAGTAAAATTCCTCTGGTTCGAGAAGTTATAGCCGCTTCTATTTTCTGATCATCGATTTGATAAGTCATAAGACTTGGTTCTACTAAAACTGGTTTCAATCCATTTTCCGATATTGCTAACATGGAAGCGATATATGTATTAGCAGGAACTATAATTTCATCTCCTACATTCATTACACCCATCTCTATATAGGCTCGAAATATCCAAATAAGGGCATCTAAACCATTGGCGGCCCCTATCGTATGTTTTACACCAATATACTGACTATACTCCTTTTCAAATTCATCATTTTCTTTCCCTTGTAAATACCACCCAGAATCAAGCACTCGACTAACCGCTTGATGAATTTCCTCTCCATATTTTGCGGTCACTTTTTGTAAATCTAAGAATTTTATCATAACTGTTTACTCATTTTTACTAAATTCCCATTCATTGATATTACAAGATATCCAAATTGACAATACAGGTTAAAAGCCCGAACATTATCATTTGAAACATGTAAATAAAGTGTATTAAGATTCATTATTCTAGCTCTTTGCTCTATAAATTGAAGCATTTTTTTACCTATTCCTCTTCCCCAATAATTTTTTTCCCCTATATATCCCCAGTACTCCCCATTATCAAATGCTTTATGCTTAATTCCACATGCACCAATTGGAATATCATTGAATTTTACACCCCATATATAATAATCAACTTGAAATGGTAATGACGAGAACCAATCTTCTTGTTGAGATTTTGTCATAAAAGGAGTACCAGTTAACATACGTATTTCATCATCAGTTAACCACTTCCAACTTGATATCAAAAACTTACGATCAAACTCTACAAACTCTAAACTAGTCATAACGAAAACGTGTATTTTAAAGAAACAGAGCAACCGATATTTTCTTTAAATTCACAAAGGCCATAATTAGGTATTCCATTTTCAGAAGAAGGTCCAATATCAATCAATTTTATTTTCGATGCAGCATAATATTCAAATACTTTGTAAGCCAAATAGTTCATTGCCCTCAATTCTGTATAGCCAGGAACATCTCCCCAATAAATTACTTGTACCACATCTGCCGCAACATGAAAAACCTGTGCAGCTGCCACATCTTTGGCGTTATGTGTTAAAATAAAAAAATCGGCTTTGATAACCTCTATCGTATTCAATACATTTTGTAAACTCATCCTTAATGGATATCCTTTACTTTCTCTATTTATACGAATCACATCATAGACCCTCTCAACATCTGTTACACACTCTGAATTCAATTTTTCAAACAAAAAACCTTGTTTAAAAGAATTGTGAAGATTTTTTCTCGCACTTCGATCAATACATTCCTCATAAGAAGAAAAATCTCGTGTTTCAAACTGGTAATTCAAGTCTATATGTTGAATACCAAAACGAGAACGTCCAAAAATTCCTATTTCTTTGGCAATAAAAGAAGGAGCGTAAATAGATGGTGGTAACGAGATTTTTATCAAAAATCCCGTTTCTGAGGCGTAATCTTCCAACAACTTAACTGCTTTTTCCAAATACTCTAAACGAGTATTAGATTTAACAAATGTAAACCCTCCAAAAGGTGCAGAAAAAGGAGATAATAACATATTCTCTCTCTCTCCTAAGACTATTCCCAAACGAACCTTTTTATCTTTAAAAAGTAAATAATGTAAAGATTCACATTTATCTGAATTTAATTCCGAAAATTCTACTGTATTAAAAACATGAAATACGACTTCGAAACTATTCTTGTACTCTTTTGCAGAAACTCTACTTAATTCCATTATTCTTGTAAACTATAAATTCATGATAATTCCGAATATAATCTGCTTCATTATATTTCTGTGAGGCCAATACCAAACAAACTGCCCCAGAGGAAAAATCATCAAGAGTACGCCATATTCCTGGAACTATTAATAACCCTTGATAAGGTCTATTTAAGATGAAAGTGCGCTTTACATTTCCATCATCTAAGGTAACACTAAAACTTCCACTTGCTGCCACTATTAGTTGATGCAATTCCCGATGGGCATGTCCTCCTCGAGATTCTCCTCCTGGAATATCATACAAATAATATGTACGCTGTACATCAAAAGGCACTGTAAGATTATTTTCAACTACTGTAATATTTCCTTTTTCATGATGATGTTTACTCAATTCTATGAGGGAACAATCATACACCGTGGTTAGTATCATTTTATCCATCTTTTAAACTCTTCGTAATCATGTATATAATCAACTGGAGAATAACGAGTCGAAGCCAAGACCAAAGCAAGAGAATTAGTCGAAAAATTCTGCATTTGCCTCCACATCCCTTTGGGTATGTACAAACCATAATAGGATCTATTTAAAGAGTAGATTTTTGCATTCTCTCCATTATCTAAAATCACATCAAAACTACCGGAAAGAGCCACAATAAATTCCTGATTTTCTTTATAAGCATGTCCGCCCCGTATTTCTCCTCCAGGGACATCATATATCCAGTAACTTCGTTCTATTTCAAAAGGAACATGGTTCAACTCCTCTACAAAAGACAAATTCCCTCTTGCATCTAGAAATTTAGGAAGTTCTATTATTTTCGCTTGATCCACCATAATTATTTATTAATCTTAATTTGTACTAATTTTAGCCTCTGACATTACTAATTTTCTAATTCCCACATCCCCAATATCTCGAAACAAAAAGTTTCTCTACCCGCTATTCCAGTATTTTCTATAGAACCAATGATATTACTCAAAATCTCCTTCTCTTCATTATTCCATCTCTCCAAAAACATCGTATCTTCTGATAAATTTTTAAAGCATCTCTCCGTCCGCAACCACTGCCATACTTGTTTTTGTTCCAGATTATCGTAATCTTCAGCAATTCCCTCCGCCATCTCCAAACACCCCTCCTCCCCCGTAAAATAGTACCAATTACAAAGCAATCGACACACGTTAGGAGTTCTACCCGGAATCACGATCTCCCCTTGCTCATCCACAGTCAATACCCGATAAGCCACATCCAACGCCTCATTCAAAAGATCCATATCTGAATATGTCTGATAAGCATCCATCAAATCAGCCACGTACCCAATCCTTTCATCTAACTCGATAGAGGTATCTTTCATTGCCTTAGACAATTCCTTCGCTATTTCACGTAACCGCTCATGAATTTCCTGCAGTGTTCCATACTCCCGTTCCAAAGTGGGAGAAACCCGTACCATCGCGTACACGGACAAATAACCATGTAGCAAATGAGATAATGACATTGCAGAACAATCTCTTACTCGTACATCCCGAATGGACATGTACAAGTCATGAAAAAAATCATTCTTCATTCTTCTATTCTATCTTTTCCAGAAAACTACCAGGAATATACGCTGTAGCTAAAGACACGACCCCTTCCAGCCTTACGACCACTCTTTTATGACCTTTCACCCGGATCAATTCACCCTCGATCCCGGCAAAATCCCCTTTTATGACACGTACTTTATCGCCTTTTTTCAGATTCTCGTTCACCACCTCTACCATTTCTTTGGAGAAATCAAGCAAGAACATAAAATCATTCATCTGTTTATCGGGAACAATCAAAAAGTTACCCGTTTCCCGATCCCTCAAATAACGCATATCAAAAGCATATTCTTGAATCAATGACATGCAAGATTTAAAGGTCGTATGAATAAATACCAGATTAGGAATAACCGGTACTTCTATTAATTTATCAACACCATGAATCTTTCGTGCAATTTGTTGGAACGGAATGAAATTCTCGATCCCCATGCTATCCAAACGCTGTTTTATCTTTTTCTCCTGACGACAAGTATTTGCAACATACCAATGTAGCTCGCTATCGGACAATTTAAGCATTACATAATTTTTATTCATTCATTCTAGGACAAAGCTGCGCCTCCTGATCATCCACGGAGTGATCTTTGCCCGAAGAATTAAATAAGACGCCCTTTTCCTAAACGTCCGCCTCTTAAACAGAGAGGACCATATTAGACAAATGAACGGGGCAAATGTAGTTCATAAAGATTTTCAATGCAAATTTTCAAATACATTTTTCCTCAAAACTTAATAAATTCCTGAGTTTCATCAACTCTTACATCTCTTCGTTATCTCTTCGATATACTATCGATGAACACATGCTCTATAGGAACGAAGAGATAACGATAACATATACACTATATGTATTTCCAAGACAAACGAAAGTATGGTTTTGTATTTTTAAAAGAAAATAGAAAGCCCGTAGACTAAAATTCATTACCTTTGCCTCCTGCAAATAAAATCAGGAATGAAGGTAAAGAAATTTTATATCGAAACTTACGGTTGCCAGATGAACGTGGCAGATAGTGAAGTGGTTGCAGCCATCTTGGAAGACAAAGGATACCAACGGACGCAAGAAAAAAGTGAAGCAGACGTGATTCTGGTGAACACCTGTTCCGTGCGTGAAAATGCGGAACAACGGGTTCGCGGACGGGTACAAGGATTTTCCGAGGTAAAGAAAAAGAATCCACACGTGCTGGTTGCCATCATGGGATGTATGGCAGAACGTTTGGGGGAGGCTCTTTTTGAACAGGAGAAGAACGTGAACATCGTGGTTGGTCCCGATGCGTACATGGATCTCCCCTCTTTAATTGAGAAAGCCGAAAAAGGCGAGAAAGCCATCAATATTGAACTCTCTACCACAGAAACCTACAAGGACATCTGCCCTTCCCGAATTGACGAAACAGCCATATCCGGATTTGTTTCCATCATGCGGGGATGTAATAATTTCTGTACCTATTGTATCGTTCCATACACCCGGGGCCGCGAGCGTAGCCGAAGTCCCAGAAGTATTGTCAATGAAGTTCTAGACCTTCAATCCAAAGGTTACAAGGAAGTGACACTACTCGGTCAGAATGTAAATTCCTACCTCTGGCGGGGAGATAATCAGGAAGTGAATTTCCCGGCATTACTTGCCATGGTTGCCCAAACGGTACCCAACATGCGTATCCGTTTCGCCACGTCACACCCAAAAGATATGAATGATGACATTCTACGTGCGATAGCCACCCATTCCAATATTTGCAAACACATCCATCTACCCTTCCAATCCGGGAGTAATTCCGTACTGAAAGACATGAACCGAAAATATACCCGTGAATGGTATCTTGACCGGATACATGCCATCCGGGAGATCGTCCCCGATTGTGGAATTTCCACGGACGTGTTCGTCGGGTTCCACAATGAAAGCGAGGAAGATTACCAGCAGACCCTTGCCTTAATGAAAGAGGTGATGTTCGACTCTGCTTTCATGTTCAAATACTCGGAACGTCCGGGTACCATGGCTTCTCGCAACTTGCCGGATAACGTGGACGAGGAAGTAAAAGGACGTCGTTTGCAGGAACTCATTGATATGCAGGTGGAGATTTCTCACCAAAGCAACTTGAAAGACGTGGGCAAAGTATTCGAGGTACTCGTGGAAGGGGTTTCCAAGAAGAAATCGGATGAACTTTTCGGTCGCAGCAGCCAGAATAAGGTGATCGTCTTCCCGGACAACGGGGCTAAAGTCGGAGAACTTGTTCAGGTTCGTGTCACGGAATGTACCCCTGCAACCCTTATCGGTGAAGCAATAAATCAATAACCCTAATTGAAAATCGAAAATACTCAATTTTCAATTTTCAATTTTCAATTTTCAATTAACATGTCTCGTAAACTCCTCAATGAAGAACTGAACCGACTCACCACGGAAGAGTATAAAGACGCTGAAAAACTCCCGATCGTGGTCGTACTGGATAACGTGCGCAGCTTGAATAACATTGGTTCCGTGTTTCGCACGTCCGATGCTTTCCGGCTTTCCAAGATATATCTTTGTGGTATCACGGCAACACCACCCCACCGGGAAATACATAAAACAGCCCTCGGAGCTGAAGAAAGCGTGGATTGGGAGTATTTCGAGGAAACCACCGATGCGGTTCAGGCATTGAAAAATGAGGGATACACCATTTTATCCGTGGAACAAGTGGAGAACAGTATTTCCCTGGAACAATTTACTATTGAAAGCGGACGAAAATATGCTTTCATCTTCGGAAACGAGGTAAAAGGCGTACAGCAGGAAGTAGTTGATCTTTCGGATGACTGTATCGAGATTCCCCAGTTCGGGACCAAACATTCATTCAACATATCCGTCACCGCCGGAATCGTGCTATGGCAGGTCATCCATCCGCTATTTTATAAACAACTGAAATGAGTTTATAAATTTTATAAACTCATTTTCATCGCCTCTACGATTTTCACGGCTTCCACGGCTTCTCGTACATCATGAACCCGGAGAATATGTGCCCCTTTCAACAGGGAGATCGTGTTCAGCACGGTTGTTCCATTTAATGCCTCTTGGGGTGTAATCTCTAGTAAACGCCAGATCATTGATTTTCGGGAGATTCCCACCAATAAAGGATAACCCAAATCCAGGAAGGACTCCATTTTATCCATCAACTCGTAATTATGGGCTACGGTCTTTCCAAAACCGAATCCTTGATCCAATATTATATTATTAAATCCCAGAGCATTTAAACGAGTAATCCGTTCCAAGAAAAACTCCCGAACCTCACGCACGACGTCATCGTAATGAGGGTTAACCTGCATATCCTGAGGTGTTCCCTGAATGTGCATCATGATATAAGGAAGTCCCAATTCCGCCACCGTCTCGAACATCTTGTCATCCATCGTTCCCCCAGAAATATCATTAATGATTATCGGTCCGAGACAATGACTGATCTCTTTCGCCACGTCGGCCCGGAACGTGTCAATCGATACCGGAAGATGCGGGTGGTACTTACGAATCAATTCCACGGCAAAACTCAACCGGGATAACTCCTCTTGAGCATCCACGAACGCAGCCCCCGGACGGGTTGAATACGCCCCGACATCAATAATCCCGGCTCCTTGCTCCACGATCTCATCCACCCGTTCCATGATCTTCAACTCGCTCGTGTACTTTCCCCCGTCATAAAAAGAATCCGGTGTCACGTTCAATATACCCATCACCACGGGTTTCTCCAAGCTAACCTTTTCCGCTCCGATCGTTATATGTGTCATAATTTTCAACTTTCGATTTCCAATATTCAATTATTTGAGTACTTTTACAGGACAAATTAACAATTTATTTTTCAGATTTCATTATCAAAAATAAATAGAGTATGCCAAATACAGCACAAGAATATGATAAAGTGATAGATATATGTCAAGATATCTTCGTGAAGAAAATGCAGGACTACGGGATAGCCTGGAGAATACTCCGCCCGACCTCCATCACCGACCAGATCTATATCAAAGCAAACCGTATACGCAGTATTGAAGAAAAGGGGATTACGAAAGTCGGAGAAGGCATTGTTCCCGAATTTATCGGGATCATCAACTATTCCATTATGGGACTGATCCAACTCCAACTCGGACCGGGTAACGACACCCCCCAAGATGAAGTCCTTCGCCTGTATCAGAATTATTTTCTTAAAGCGAAGGAACTGATGCTTGCCAAGAATCACGATTACGATGAAGCCTGGCGGGAGATGCGGGTCAGCTCGTACACCGACCTGATTCTGATGAAGATTAACCGTACTAAACAGATAGAAGATCACCAAGGTACCACGATCATATCGGAAGGTATCGATGCAAATTACTTCGACATGGTAAATTACGCCGTTTTCGGGTTGATTCGCCTTGTCGTGGAGCAAGAGTAAGGTCTAACCGGAAAATAAACAAACATGAGACTCGTCAAAAACCTGTGCAGGATTATTGTCGGGATAGTATTCATCTATTCCGGATTCGTGAAAGGAATTGACCCGTTAGGATCTGATTACAAATTCACTGACTATTTCAACGCTTTCGGCATGGGCTGGATGAACGCAACCACGTTGTTTTTCTCTTTCGCCCTCTCACTGGCAGAATTTCTGATCGGAACTGCCCTGTTGTTTAATTTATGGGTATCCCGCATGGCATGGGGGTCTCTGCTATTCATGGCTTTTTTCACCCCGTTGACCCTCGTACTGGCACTAACGAATCCAGTGAGTGACTGCGGTTGTTTCGGGGATGCCATGATCCTGACGAACTGGCAAACTTTTTGGAAGAATATCATTTTGTTCTTGTTGGCCATCATGATCTTCGTGTACCGCAAGGAATACAAATCATCGCTTTCCTTAATGGGACAATTTTCGTTTCTCACCCTAGCAGGAGCCGGAATGCTATGTCTTTCCATCTATTGCTATCGTCACCTGCCCGTACTCGATTTCCGTCCTTACGCTGTCGGCAAGAACATCACGGAAGGCATGAGACTTCCCGAAGGAGCCAAACCGGATCAATACGAAGTCACACTAAAGTATAAAAACAAGCAAACCGGAGAGATCCGGTCTTTCACGGAAGAAAACTACCCATGGCAAGACACGCTGAATTGGGAATACGAAAGTAGCTCGGAGCGACTGGTAAAGAAAGGATATATCACACCGATTCATGACCTTGTAATCGAACACCCCACGCTTGGTAACATCACAGAAGAAATTCTGGAAGACGATAATCACACGATCCTCGCCGTAGCATACAACCTTAACCAGAGTGATACACAATATCAACCCGCCATCAACCGACTGGCGGAGTACGCTTGCGAAAAAGGAATTCGATTCTACGGGTTAACCTCATCCACGGAACGGGATATTGAAGCATATAAAAAGCGGAATCACGTCCCCTACGAATTTTGTACGGCTGACGAGATTCAGTTAAAAACCATGATTCGTTCTAACCCCGGTGTGATCATTCTCCGGGAAGGCACAATTCTCGACAAATGGGCCGGAAAAGATGTTCCCGACGTGAAAGAATTACAGGATACCGACTTGACAGCTTATTGCGTGTATTCAAGGGAACAAATGCAACGAATTTATTTGGTTTACTCCATTATCCTTCTTTTCTTTGTAGCATATTTACTGATTCCACGTAGAAAAGGGAAAAGAAACAATTAAGCACAAACAATTCAAAACATAAAGATATGAGAAAAAAGATTGTAGCAGGTAACTGGAAAATGAACAAAACCTTCGCTGAAGGAGTTGAATTGGCTAGAGAAGTGAATGATTACGTGAGATATAAAGAAGGCGGAGAAGGCGTTCTTGTTGTTCTCGGTACTCCCTTTATCCACTTGGCAAAAGTGGCTCATAACATCACAGAATCTTCCATCATGGTTGCTGCCCAAAATTGCGCAACGGAAAAAGCCGGAGCCTACACGGGTGAAATCTCAGCTGAAATGATAGCTTCCACGGGTGCTAAATGCGTGATCTTAGGACACTCTGAAAGAAGAAGCTACTATGGCGAAACAAGTCCTATTCTCGTGAAGAAGGTTGCACAAGCCCTAGACAGCAAGTTGGAAATCATCTTCTGCGTGGGTGAAGTACTGGAAGAAAGAGAATCCGAGAAACATTTCGAAGTTGTGAAACAACAGTTGACCGACGGGCTCTTCAATCTTACCCCGGAACAATTCGCTCATGTGGTAATCGCTTACGAACCGGTTTGGGCTATCGGTACCGGTAAAACCGCTACTCCCGATCAGGCACAAGAAATGCACGCTTTCATCCGTTCTGTTGTAGCAGAGAAATACGGACAAGCCGTAGCTGACGAAACTTCAATCCTTTACGGAGGAAGCTGTAACGCTGGAAATGCCGACGCTATTTTCTCTAATCCGGACGTGGATGGTGGACTTATCGGTGGTGCATCCCTGAAAGCGGCAGATTTCTTCGAAATCATCAAAGCGAGAGCAAGACATTAAATAAAGGGCGAAAAGCCCTTTTAGTTCATAAAGTTCATAAAGTTTATAAGGTCCGTGGATCCCTAGCGGGGCGCTTTACCAACGGCAGCTAGTGCTGCCGTTAAACACGGTCCGAAGGACACCCGTCACTTTGGACTTTATAAACTTTACAAACTCTTATTTCTCTTCCTCAAATCCCTTATAAAAGGTGGAACCAGACACACAATCAACTGCGCCCGAGGCCAGCGCAGACAACGCTGGAAACAGATCATTGCCAAGCCAATAAATAACGTAGCTCCCACGAGAACCTGCAAAGGCAACCACAACAAACCTTCTTCGGGAATGATCATCGGAATCAAAGCAACAGCTCCCGCCGGGGCAAAGAACTTTCCTAGAAATTCAAACAAAGAAAACATACAAAGAAAAATCGGGAGTACAACCACAACTTCCGGTAAATGCAAGTATTTATGTCCCACGATCTGAAAGAACACGCCAATAACAGCCGCCGTGAACAAGACCAATAAAACCTGTACGGGACGATTGCGGAACCCGGCCTTCGAATTGGCAAACTCCACGTAAGTCACGATCAACGGAGGAAGAATGAAGTACAAGTTTCTCGTGTAGATAGCCAATGTGGCAACCGCTATCACTGTCACCAATAAAAACGACCAACGTACCAAGCTATCCTTCCAATGGACAATCACGGGCGTATAAGTCACCCTCTCCCGCAATCCAACTTTCTCCATCCCCCATTGTCCACCAACAACAATAACCGACATAACAAGTACAGCTACCGGATAAACCCAACTTTCCGTCCCCAGTAACACAGGTAACATACAGGCAGAAATCTGCGGTACCAAAGTTGCACGAAATAACGTGAGGCAGATTGCGGCAAAAATAAAGGCAAACGCCAGATTCACAAGCAAGGGGAAAGGAGAATAACATACGATACACACACCTGCCACAGCACCTAAAATCATGAGAGCGACCATACTTGCCCGACTCACCTGCCACACCCGTTTATCCACGATCCACATACCGATTGTCAAGGCTGCCATTTCCGGAAAGATAATTTCCCTTTCCATCAACAATTCTGCTACACCAATCATTAGCAAAATCATTAACAAGGCGTAAAAATAGCGTTTACGTCGAACTATATCCCCGAACATTTGCATTCCACTTGCACTTTTCAGCATTCTAAAATCTCCCTTTATTCATTATTTTACGACAAAAGTACACAAAATAATCCGTAATTATCATAGGTTAATTTTTCTCCGTTTTATTCGACCTACCTTTGCCGAGCTAAAAAAAATTATATATACATGCAACGAGACAGTATAGATTTTGGTTCAATGAAAGTCGGACAGTTGTTCTGTAAACAACTATTCCCGACCTTGCTGGGTATGGTTTTCTCGGCTTTATTCGTGATCACCGACGGGGTTTTCGTCGGTCGTGGAATTGGTAGTGACGCTTTAGCCGCGGTAAATATTGCCGCCCCGTTATTCGTGTTCGCTGCCGGAATGGGATTAATGTTTGGTATGGGCGGGGCAATCGTGGCATCGATCAACCTAGCCCGGGGAAAAGAACGTGTGGCTAACATCAATGCCACGCAAGCAACGCTTGTTTCTTTTATCGGCATGACGTTAGTATCTATCCTTGTCATGGCTTTCCCGACATCTGTGGCTCGAATCCTCGGAGCTCCCGAAAATATTATCGGATTGGCACGAGAGTACCTGATCGCTTATGCCGCTTTTGCCATGTTCCAGACGGCTCTCTGCGTGCTTACTTTCTTCACCCGTATTGACGGACCTAAAATTGCCATGTGGTGTATGACAATCTCCACGGTAATCAACATCGTACTCGACTATCTATTTATATTCGTGTATAAATGGGGATTGACAGGTGCTGCCGTGGCCACCGGTATCGGTGAAATCGTGGGTTGCCTTCTTATGGTTGTCTATTTATTACGTTATTCTCCTCGTGTTCGTCTCGGTAAACTAAAATTCAGCCGAAAGAGTATACAACTCACGCTACGTAATAGCGGATATATCATTCGTTTGGGTTTCTCGGCATTCCTAGGGGAGACAGCCATCGGTGTGATGATGCTAACCGGGAACTATGTGTTCGTGAGTTACCTCGGTACGGACGGAGTGGCAGCATTCAGCATCATGTGCTACTTTTTCCCGATCATATTTATGGTTTTCAATGCCATCATCCAATCGGCACAACCCATTATCAGTTTCAATCACGGATGTGCGGCACTTGGACGTACGCAACAAGCACTCCGGCTGGCATTGATAGCAACAATTGCAACAGGCTTGTTTTTCTTAGTCCTCACGATTTTACTACGGGAACAAATCGTATCCCTGTTCATTGCGGACCACACAAACAATGCATGGAAGTATGCCGTATTCGGGATTCCCTTTTTCTCGATATGCTATGTTTTCTTCGGAATCAACATCACCGCTATCGGGTATTACATGAGTATCGAAAAGTCACGACTGGCAACGATATTTACTGTGTTAAGAGGACTCATATTACCTGTGGTTTGCTTCTTCCTCCTACCATTATGGTTAGGAATCAAAGGGATCTGGCTAGCGGTAGCCGTGGCAGAATTTATCACGTTTGCCGTGATTTGTATAAATGCGATGTATAAAAGAGTTTGAAAGGGGCTTTTTCAAGCCCCTTTCTCCATTATTTCGTTACCCGAACCCGTTTTGCGGTCTCTCCTGTTTCATCCACAGCGTGAGCTACATTACGAGCCAGTTCTATAAATGCCTGTCCAGTGACACTATCTTCATCCAAGGCTACCGGGCTACCATTCTCGCCTCCTTCCATAATACTCTGCACGATTGGAATCTGTCCCAGCAGACGCAATCCCTTCTCGTCAGCAAGTTTTTTGGCACCCTCTTTACCGAAGATATAATATTTATTATTCGGCAATTCCGCAGGAGTAAACCAAGACATATTCTCAACCAATCCCAACACGGGAACTTGTATTCCCGGGGATTCAAACATATTGATACCCTTCACGGCGTCAGCCAAGGCCACCTGTTGCGGTGTACTAACCACGATTGCACCACTCAAAGCGACAGTTTGTACCAAAGTCAAGTGAATATCACTTGTTCCCGGAGGAAGGTCAATCAGCATAAAGTCCAGTTCGTCCCAGAAACCGCCTTCTACCATCTGTTTTAAAGCATTGGAAGCCATCGGTCCTCTCCATACGGTGGCAGAATCCGGGTCCACGAAGAAACCGATCGACAACAACTTCACCCCGTATTTCACTACCGGCTCGATCAACTCCTTACCTCCTACTTCTACCATATAAGGACTGGCATCCTCACACCCGAACATTTTCGGCATGGAAGGTCCATAAATATCAGCATCCACCAACCCGACTTTATACCCCAATTTAGCCAAAGCTACCGCCAAGTTTGAAGCTACCGTTGATTTACCTACTCCCCCTTTACCTGAAGACACGGCAACAATATGTTTCACCTTCTCCAAGGCCAAAGGTTTCTCCAAGTCATGTACGAACACGGTTTCAATCTCCACGGTTGTATATCCTAATTTCTCTTTCAACAGAGATTCACATTTCTTTCTCACCGCTCCCACGAACGGGTCATTGGACTTTTGGAATACCAAGCGGAAATCCACCTTACCGTCCTCAGCCTTTATATTCTGCACCATATCCAGCGCAACGATACTCTTCGAAGTGCCGGGATATTTCACTTCCGACAAAACGTCACGTATCTCTTTTACTATCTCTTGCATAATATCTGTTTTTTATAAATCTTCCAGACAAAATTACTGTTTATAAATTAATTTCCCAACAAACATTCGTTTTGTTAAGGTCAACAGGCTTAAAGGTTACAAATTATTGTCATTATTCCATTGTCAATTGCATATACAAATCATAAGCTTTACGACTAAAACAAGCAACAATCACCCGCTCAAAATTCGGATGTGTCTCCAAGAAGGCCTTGATCTCACGCAAAGCAATCGGGGTTGCCTCCTCCAACGGATAACCATACACACCCGTACTGATCAGAGGAAAAGCGATGGTTTTCAAACCGTTTTCCACGGCCAAGGCAAGACTATTCCGATAACATGCCGCCAGCAACTCCGGTTCCCCCTGTCGCCCGTTAGAATAAACCGGTCCTACCGTGTGAATCACGTGACGAGCTTTCAGATTATACCCTTTTGTAATTTTCGCCTCCCCGGTCCGGCATCCGTGCAACGTCCGGCATTCCGCCAACAACTCTTTGCCAGCAGCCCGGTGAATTGCTCCGTCAACTCCTCCACCTCCCAGCAAGGAAGTATTCGCCGCATTCACGATTGCATCCACGTCCAACGTGGTAATATCCGCCTCAACGATTTCCAATCTATCCATGTATCCTATAATTTATCAGGAATCAGATCCTGCAAACGTTTCAAGTCAAATCCCTTAAAATGTTCATCTAGTTCCTCGATCCCGTTCAATTGTAAATAAACTTTCAATGCCAGACGATGTAATGCCACCAGCAACACGTGTTCATGATCAAAAGCCAGAGAAGGCATATCCGACAAGGTGAACCATCGAGCATCTGCCGCATCGTCATATCCGGCCACTTTTATCCCCACGGGATTCACCAAAGCATAATAAGCCACCGTAATTGTCCGTCCCCGGGGATCTCGGTCCACGCCGGAAAAAACCTGTAATTGCTCTACAAACACATCTCTCAAGCCCGTTTCTTCCTCCAATTCCCGCACGGCACATTCATCCGTCGTCTCGTCCATATTCAAGAACCCACCCGGAAATGCCCAGCAACCTTTATAGGGTTCTCCGCCCCGTTCCACCAATAACACCTTCAATATCTCCCCATCAAACCCGAAGATCACGCAATCCGTGGTCACTGCCGGACGAGGGTATTGATAACAATATTGTCCTTCCATTGTCTTCACTTATTTAAGAAATAACTACCAAATATAACGAATAAAACTCAAGCTGGATTCCTCTTTTCCCAACATTTACAAATATATCAATAAAAAACGCCCGAGAACGTAACATTTGGCCACATTTCAGCATAAAACGTATATTAAAACTTGCATCATGAAAAGAGTCGAAATGCTATTATCTATGTTGGGAATCGTGTTCATTCTCACGTTCTGGCTAGCAAGCCGTGAAGAAAGAATACCGTTCAAACTCTGGTATTATACTGACGTAACCTACGACGCAATTGCATACACCCGGGACACACTTTTTCCATCAACGCCCAAAAATTACTGGAATGATTCTTTTCAACCGTATGACATAACTCGTGCAGAATCACGTAATCAATAATCTCATCCGGCAATTTCATCAATTTCACATTCAAGCTGATATTATCATCCGCCGAACAACTCCCCCAGTTCGATATATTATTCCGAAAAGACAATGCCCGGTAACGGAAACCGAACCGCGTTGCCAGTTCCCTCACCCGTCCCGGCAAGTAACGCTTGCTCTCCATGCGATAAATCTCTACCAAGAAATTTTCCACGTAGGGAGCAATTTTCGAGTATGCCGTACCACGGGGAATATACAGGTGGATTTCTTTTCCCTCGATCTTATAGTATGGACGAAGTTCGTCACAGGCAAGCACTTTCAGCACGTGGAACTTCGTCTTCACCTCGGAATCCATGCCTAACCCCACCCCCGTGTCTTTCTCGTAGACTTTGATCTTCGCCAAATTCTGTTCTATCCAGTCCCGTTGTGTATGCACGAATTCCTCTACCTGCCGTCCACTTACCCCGAAGGGAACGTTTACCCACACGCCTCTACCCGGTGCCATTCGCACCGAGAGGAAACGGATATTCTTTCCCCGTCTCACCTTCACCTTGCCGATTCCCGGTAATACAATCTCGTCGTTCATCATCAAAAAGAGCTACCACAGAACGTGGTAGCTCAAACATTTGGGGGCAATCATCATTTAAGCGTTCTGTTTTACCAACTCGCTCAAACGGGTAAATTCTCCGTCTACTGTTTTCAATAGATCGATAGATATTCCTTTATAATAAGATCTAGCTTCTTTCTTATCGTTAAATGATTTACGAGCAGAAATTTTACTTCTCGTTTCATTTCTATATTCAACCATCTTTTTCACGATGTTAACAACTTCCGGCTCACTCTTCCCCACGCTAGAATTGTAATTCATACAATCGGCGATTACCGCGAAAGTCAAATAATCAACATCTTTCTTCAATCTTCTAATACTTGCCATAACACTGATATTTAATTTCCAACAAAATTAATAAAGAATATCATCCTAAACAAGCTTATTGTCAAAAAAATATTTACTTCTTTCATACCCGAGAGGGTACTTTCCCGGCCTCCAGCATCATATCCAATACCAGCATGGCAGCCATCGCCTCCACCACGGGAACCGCACGAGGCACCACGCATGGGTCATGACGTCCCCGGGCTATGAAAGTCACCTCTTCCCCGAAACGATTCACAGTTTGTTGCTCCTGCCCGATCGTTGCCACGGGCTTAAAAGCAACCCGGAAATAAATATCCTCTCCACTAGTGATTCCTCCCAAAACTCCCCCGGCATGATTTGTCAAGGTCCTCGTTTGCCCGTTCCTCAGCACGAAAGCATCATTATGCTCGCTCCCCCGCATACTTGCAGCATGGAATCCCTCGCCATACTCGAAACCTTTCGCCGCATTAATTCCCATCATGTAATATCCCAGCCGGGCCTGAAAACGATCAAACACGGGTTCTCCTACACCCACGGGAACTCCCCGGATAACACAACTCACGACCCCTCCCACACTATCCTGTTCCTCCTGCATTTTTCGGATAAACAATTCCATTTCCCCCGCTACCATCGAATCAGGACAACGTACCACATTAGCCTCCGTTTCCTCCAAATTTAGCTCGCAATAAGTTTTATTCAACACGATCGGCCCCACCTGAGACGTGTAACCATGAACAGAAATGCCCAGTCTTTTCAAAACTTGACGAGCCACAGCTCCCCCCACCACACGAACCACGTGTTCCCGGGCTGACGAACGTCCCCCGCCCCGGTAATCCCGAATACCATATTTCGCCTGCATCGTGTAGTCGGCATGAGACGGACGGAATAAATCTTTTATCTCGTCATAATCCCGGCTCCGCTGATCCTTATTCCGCACGACAAAACCAATAGGTGTACCTGTAGTCACCCCTTCGAATACTCCCGAAAGAATTTCCACCCGGTCTTCTTCCGTCCTTGAAGTAGTCACGGAAGACTGTCCCGGTCTCCTTCGGTACAGCTCATACTGAATCTCGTCCACCGACAAGGGAAGTCCCGCTGGACACCCATCAATCACTCCCCCCAGAGCCTCCCCATGTGACTCTCCGAAAGAGGTTAACGTGTATAACTTACCAATCGTGTTCATAACAATTGAAAATTGAAAATTGAAAATTGAAAATGAAGGAAAACAACACTTCAATATTCAAAGATCAACGTAGATTAAACTTTTGGTCTGTATAAAAAATGGAAAATCAAGACTTGATTATCCCAATTTTCCATTTTCAATTTTCCATTTTCAATTAATTAGTGGCAGCAACCGTCACCGCAAGAGTGTTCTGAACCGCAACCGCCATCAGATCCACAACCGTGGCAGCCGCCACATTTATGAGAATGTAAGCTTTCCAGTTCTTCATCTGTAGCGTCTCTTACTGCCAACACCTTACCCTTGAAAAACAAATCTTTGCCGGCCATCGGGTGATTGAAATCCATGGTCACCGTATCGTCACCCACGGTAACGATTGTCCCGTTCAGGTGACGCCCCAAACTATCCTGCATTGGCAGCACGTTTCCGGGAATCAACTCTTCCGCCTCAACTTCTGCGAATATATCTTTAGGTAACTCTACAATCATGTCCTCGTTCACCTCACCGTAAGCGTTAGCAGCCGGAATATGGAAATCAAAAGAATTCCCCGTGTTCAAGTTCAACAGGTTCATCTCGAAATATTCCAATGTTTGCCCTTGACCGCAAATAAACTCTAAGGGGGTCTTCTCATCAGCTATCTCGATGGGTTCTGCATCCGCTGCCGTTCTCAACTCGTAACTCACGGTTACAAACTTATTCTTTGTTATCATTTCTCTGTTTTTTAATTATTCACGGGCAAAGATACAACTAATTAAGCGAAAAGCTGAAAGCGAAAAGCTAAAAGTTATATAAAACCGCAAGAGCAATAAAATAAGACCGGGATAAAAGTATCACCCTTTATCCCGACCTCAAATGTATATATGGTTAGTAGTTATGTAGTCTTCATATCATTCAACGATAACCACGCGGCTCAATTGAACTCCTCCCTCGTAAAGATTGTCAACACCACCCTTACCAACTACTTGCAATTGGCTGGCCTTAACACCAAATTTCTTCACTAAAGCGTCAGCCACGTTCTGAGCGCGTTTCTCGCTTAACTTCTGATTGTAAGCAGGAGTACCTGTTGCTTTGTCTGCATATCCGGTAACTCTATAAACTTGATTCGGATTGCTCTTGATAATCTCCGCGTAGTATTTCAAGTTAATCATTTCCTTGGCGGTAATGTTTGCTTTGTTGATATTAAAGAATATAGCCAATGGAGCAGCTTTTACCTCTTTAACAACTTGCGGTTGAGCCTTACGAGCTTGATTCAACTCATCCTGCAAACGATCTGCCCGGCGAATTTGCTCTGCCAATTTAGCCTCTGCAGCACTTAACATTTCCGGTGAAACTCCGGTAGAAATGATTTCTGTCGGTTTCTCTCTTCTAAAATTACGTTGGTTGAATTTATACGTAAATCCGGCTGTTATGCCCAAAATACCTTCACCTTTGCTACCGCCGGTATCACCGTCAAATGACTGGGGAACCAAACTACCCTTGATTTCGATGTTAAAGTCAAAAGCGTTAGATAAACGCATTTTATTGATCAAACCTGCCACGAACATAAACTTCGTGTTATCCGCAGAAGAACAACCATGAATCATACCAAAACCGGCAAACGGAACTGCCTCGTAGAAACGATCCGTACGGTAACCACCAATCCAATTGGAAAGATTCAGCAATCCATCAACATGCACGTTAAACTGTTGCCATTTTTGTTTGTAATATCCGTCTACACGAGAAGGACCTTTAGCGTAAATATTAGCAGGATCAGATGTCAAACCTTTTAACGTGAAACCACCAACCTGAGCCCGAACTCCTAATGTCGGCATCAACCATTTTCCCACGGAAAAATCAAATGTCGGGGTAATCCGACGCCCGAAATCATCCTTACTATCATACTCTCCAAAATAAACTTGTCCACCGGCACCTATTGAAATAAACCAGTTATCCCAAAATCCATTGGTAACAAAACCACGCCATGGAGCCGTAGACTCTTCTTCTACCACAGTCACCTTAACTTCTTCTTTTTGTGCGCTAGCCAATAATGGCAAAATCGCTACAAATAACAAAATAAACGTCTTTTTCATATTCATCATCTGTTTGTTAACTATTGTTTGCTTGTTATATATCTAAGTTGATCTTAAATAACACTCGAAATACGGGACTTCGTTTAAAAATGTTACACTCCCATAGGAAAAAATCACACTAAAAATTTTAATTAACTTTATACCAATTCAAACAAGGAGATAATTAACAAATATTATGCCAAAAACAACATCTTTTTGTTAATAAAACACGACTATCGACATAAATATGCCCATAAAGCCAAAATCAAGAACGTAAAAAAAAATTGCAAATCAATACACCTCTAACACGCACGCCTGCCTTATTGACAGACTACAATACAATCATCGCCATAGTATATGCCAAAATCCCAATCGCATGACAAAAGGTCTTAACGATACTCCACGAAAAACTTTTTCAACAACATCGAAAAAACCTTCTCGTCATTTCCGTATGTCTTTATCATCTTATCCCACGATTCCTTCGAATACTTGACTTTATTCCCTTTGTTATCGGAATATTCTCTCTCGTCAAAAATATTCTTCTTCAAGGTGGCACACTCTTTATAATTATGACGAAACTTCAAATCCCCGAATATATCCCGTTCCACGCTCCATTTATTTCCTTTATTATCTTTCACTTGGAGATCACCAAAAATATCTCTCCCGGCATCCACCTTGTTTCCCCTGCCATCATTTACCTGCACATGATCAAAAATATCCTTCCGGATAGAAAGACTTACCCCCTGATTATCCTTGTACTCGAAGCCATCAAACAGATCTTTCTTTATCGAAACCCGACGTCCCTCGCTATTCTTGTATTCAATATTTCCGAATATATCCACGGTGTACTCTTCCGTGTAATTTTTCTTTTTCCCGACATCTTTGGCCAACCCTAACAACAAAAACTCTTCAACATTCCCGTCTCCTCTATGTCTTCCTCTTCGGATCTTGCCAAGAAACTCTTTTGAATAGGTCACCTTATTTCCCCGGTTATCCTTATATATTATATTTTCAAAAATATCTTTTCCTAACGTGGCTCGAAACTCGTTACTGAAATATTCCAACTCCCCCATGATATTTCGCCTTAATGTCATGGACTGTCCCTGATTATTCCGATATCGTGCATCTCCAAAAATATCAATCTCGTACACCTCCTTCACGTTTCTCCGATCCCGGTATTTATGTATCAGCTCAGAGAACAAAAAATCTTCAAAATAAGGTCTATCCTTCCCCGGCACCTTCTCCCACATTGCCTTCGAATACTTCACCTCGTTTCCCCGATTATCCTTGTAAACCTTATCCCCGAAGATATTCGTGGAAAGTGATGCTTGAAATCTATCCCGAGATTCATAACGCAAATCACCATGTATATCAACAAAATATTGTTCTCCACCCATCTGAGCATAAGAAAACGACCAAAGAACAACGAAAAACAGCAACAATGTAAACTTTCTCATAGCAAAAATTTATTTCTCAAATATAACAAAATTCCTGCCAAGTACAAAAGAAAAGCGGGTAACCGTCACGGCCCCGCTATTTTAGTGAAATTAGAATTTTAAAATTGTTACCCTACGAACAATATCAATATGTATTATTTACATTACATACAAAACATAAAAGCCTCCGGACTGTAAATTAAGATCTCACCCAAAATTTAACACTACGCATAGCCACGCACCGGAGGCTTTATAATACCTTCAGCGTCGCTACACGTTGTATTATTTTCTGAGTGAGATGTGCAAATGTAATTTATATTTTCGAAATAGGAACATGAAATACAAAAAAGTTTACCGAGACCCGCCTTTTTACTATGATTCACGACGGATTCACTTTATAAATAATTCATCTATTTACTGCCCCGTTACGCACTTCTTCGATAACCATTTCAATCGCCTTCATCGTGGCCTTACCGATATTTCTTTCACGGGTAAACGAGAACACGAACTTGCGGGCAATCGTTCTTTCCGGCCCGGCAACCCCGATCCACACGGTTCCCACCGGTTTCTCCGCCGTACCGCCAGTCGGCCCGGCAATTCCGGAAGTAGAAACGGCATAATCCGTCCCGATCAAACGGCGGGCTCCTTCTGCCATCTGCCGTACCACGGGTTCACTGACTGCCCCGAATTGTTCCAAACTTTCAGGACGAACTCCCAGCACCCGTTCCTTCACGTCATTGGCATACGCCACCACACTCCCTCTAAAGTAGGCGGAAGAACCGGCTATCGACGTGAGCTGAGCCGCGATATTTCCACCCGTGCAACTCTCTGCCGTGGCAATCGTCTTTCCCTTCAACATCAGTAATTCCCCAAGTTCCCGTTCCGTTCCTCCATTCTCCCCCTCCGTGTAATGCTGTCCTTCAAGAGTCTCTTTCAAGCTATCGTAACGGGCATCCAAGTTAAAAACCTGATCCCCCTTAGCCGTCAGGCGCAACTTCACAAATCCCGGCGACGGCAGGTAAGCCAAGCTGAACCCTTCCGGCAAATGTTCTTCCCATTTCTCCAACAAAAGAGCCAACTCTGATTCCGGGATGTCATACACTTTCAACATCCTGTAATCCAGATGCAAGTGCGGATACAAGCGCTGCAATTCCGGGATCACGCTCTGGATCATCAAATCCTCCATCTCGAAAGGAACACCCGGCAAAGACACCAATACCTTTCCGTCCCGTTCAAACCACATCCCAGAAGCCGTTCCTTTCCGATTGTAAAGAATTTTGGCCGATTCCGGTAAGATAGCCTGACTACGATTTCCCTCGTTCATTCTCATTCCCCCGTTCTCCAGCAACTTCTCGATCCATCTCAACACTTCTTCATTCATCACCAAGCGAGTATCGAAATATTCTGCCAGCACCTTTTTCGTCATGTCATCCTTTGTCGGTCCCAATCCCCCAGTCACGATGATCAGTTCCGCTTGTTTCATCGCGTAATCCACCCACTGCCAAATCTCCTCCCGTTGATCGGCAATAGACAATATATCCGCCACCTCGGCCCCCAAACGGGTCAACTGCCTCGAAATATATTGTGAATTCGTGTCCAAAATCTGTCCTAACAGAATCTCGTCCCCGATAGTAATAATAATAGCTTTCATTCGTTTATATTTTTATTCGTGAATACGTTTTATAGCATCTATCCGTTTCAATAACGACGGATGAGAATAATAGATATACTCGTACAAAGGATGGGGCGTCAAGTTATTTAACGACTTCACCGATATTTTCTTCAAACCGGATACCAAGTAATCACCCTCGTAATACCGGGCCGCAAAAGCATCTGCTTCATACTCGTTACTCCGGGACCACACGTTCATCCCGATTCCCAAAATCAAATTCACGGGAAAATACAATATGGCAAAAGCGATTAATCCCAACTGGAAATATGCCCGGTCCCCACCCAGCGCCTCTGACAAAGCCGCGTTATTCACGCACAGGGAAAACAACCAGAAAAGCACTCCCATCTGTATCACGGAAACCGCCATAGAACGTAACGTGTGTCGTTTCTTGTAATGTCCCACCTCATGGGCCAGCACGGCCACAATTTCCTCTTCCGTCAACTCGTCAATCAGCGTGTCATACAACACTACCCGCTTTTTAGGCCCCAGCCCCGTGAAATAAGCATTTGCTTTCGTGGAGCGTTTCGAACCGTCAATCACGTATATATTATCCAATTTGAACCCGACTTTCCCCGCAAAAGCCTGTATCTTATCCCTCAACGAACCTTCTTGTAAAGGCGTCTGCTTATTAAACAAAGGCACGATCAATTGCGAGTAGAACATGGCCATAAACACGGAAAACAGGGTAACAGCACCCCAAGCGTACAACCAAAAATAAGTCCCCGCCCACGTGTAGAACCACACCACAAGCGCCAACAACACCCCTCCCAACACCAACGAAAGGACCAACTCTTTCACCGTATCCAGCCAGTAGACCCGCCTCGTAGTCTTATTAAACCCATACTTTTCCTCTATCCGGAAAGTCGCGTAATAATCAAAAGGTATATCCAACACGGAAGAAGCCACGGAAAGCCCCACCACGAAAAGGATGGTCTGCCAGACCACACTATCCGTCAGAGAAACCACCCAACTATTATACCACCCGAAACCTCCTGCCACGAGGAACACGATCATCACAACAAACCCGACTCCGGAACTCCAGCTATCCAACCGTCCGTTTTCCCGCTTGTAGGATTGAAAACGACTATACTCCTTCTCGTCATAAATTCCCTTTAGACTATCGGGTAACACGGGAGACATATGTTTAGAATTCAAAGATTCCAATATTCTCTCCAACACGAAATCCAAGCACAGGAAAACAACAATGATAAAAAATATGGTTTCGGAACTCATTTTATCTGTTTTTAAGATTCATTGCTTGCAAAGGTACAATAATAATCGTCTTTCAGATGAAACTTTAACAAAACGGTAAGATAAATTCGATTCTTTTTTACATATCTTCGCCCGTTGTTGAAAGCATTGCACAAGAATGTATGCACACAAATCTAATAAACGAGATATAATTAATTGATTAAACGAAGAGAACTATGAGGAAAATTTTACTCGCGGTTGTCGCCCTGTCATTACTTGCAGGGTCCACGGCACAAGCTTTCCCTTTCAAGAAAAAGAAGAAAAAAGCAAAAACCGAACAGACCGCAACACCTCCTGCTCCTAAAGAATCCGCTTTTGACAAGCAAGTGAAAGGAGCTAAACACTTGCCGGGAGTTATTGATGCTTACTACACCCCGAAAGGAACCTTAATGTGGGCCATCCAAGCTCGTAACTTGGACAAGATCTACTTGATTGCCAATCGTCTTTCTGAAACCAGCGCCCCGACCGATTTCGTGGCAGGCCAGATGATTAATGACCCGTTCATGGTTCGTTTCTCCACGGATTCCACGAACGTGTACATGCACTCCGTGCTTTGCGAGGACGTGTTAAGAGAAGGTGATCCTATCGCCCCGTCTTTCAAACGCAACTTCAATGACCCGATCATGAAGACCTTCGAGGTGAAAGCCACCAAGGGTGACACGTTGTTGATCGACATGACCGCATTCTTCGGACGGGATGAAAAATGTATTACCCCGATGGGCTCCAGCCCGATGACGGGTAAAAAACCGAGCGCCATGTTCGACCCATCCGCATCTCGCGTGAAAGAGGTAAAGAACTTCCCTCGCAACATGGAAATCTCCTCTCAAATGAACTATAACGGACAAAACGGTCCTCTTACCCTTGTTGTTCGTCGTTCTGTTGTCGAACTGGACAAAGATCCCATGCCCATGCGTTACAAAGACAGACGTGTCGGTTATTTCAGTACTCCCCGGAACTTCTACACGAGCGATAAAGACCGCGTGGAAGATTTCGAATTCATCCACCGTTGGAGAATCGAGCCAAAAGATATGGCCGCTTACTTGCGCGGAGAACTCGTGGAGCCGGTAAAACCGATCGTGTTCTACGTGGATAACGCATTCCCTGAAAAATGGAGAGGTGCCGTTAAACAAGGTATTGAAGATTGGAACATCGCTTTCGAGAAAGCCGGTTTCAAAAACGCAATCATCGCCAAAGACTACCCGACCGATGATCCTAACTTTGACCCGGACGATATTCGTTACAACTGTGTACGTTATGCCGTAACCCCTACCGCTAACGCCATGGGACCGAGTTACGTGGATCCTCGTAGTGGTGAGATTCTCGTGGCTGACGTGATCTGGTATCACAACGTGATTTCTCTTGTACACGACTGGCGTTTCGTTCAGACCGGAGCCGTTGATCCTCGCGTTCGTACGGAAGTATTTAGTGACGACGTGATGAACGAATCTTTACGCTACGTGGCATCACACGAAATCGGACACACGTTAGGTCTGATGCACAACATGGGAGCAAGTTACTCTTTCCCCGTGGACTCATTACGCAGCCCGTCATTCACGAAAAAATACGGAACCACCCCGAGTATCATGGACTATGCCCGTAATAACTACGTGGCTCAACCCGGAGACTATGAACGCGGTGTAAACCTCGTTCCGCCCGTGCTAGGAGTATACGACATTTACGCTATCAACTGGGGTTACCGGATTATCCCGAACGCTAATACCCCGGAAGCCGAAGTCGCAACATTAAATAGCTGGATCGAAGAAAAATCTGACGATCCGATGTATCGTTTCGGGGCACAGCAATTCCCGCAAACTCTCGACCCGACTGACCAAACAGAAGATCTAGGTGATGATCACGTAAAAGCCAATTCACTTTGTATCAAGAACCTCAAGATCATCATGAACAACTTGGAACAATGGTGCAGCAAGCCGGGAACCTCGTATAAAGATATAAAAATGTACTACAATGGAATCTTGAGCCAGTACCAAAGAATGCTTAGCCACGTGTTGGCTTACCCCGGTGGCGTTGAATTCACTGACTTAGTACAAGACGGCAAAGGTGGTGCAGCTAAAAAATACATCCCGAAAGCCAAACAACAAGAAGCAATCAAATGGTTAGTAAACGAAGTAACCACTTGTCCGAAATGGTTGATCACGAAAGACCTAAGAGAAAAATTGGAATTAGACCCGAACATGTACGACCAACTGCAATACGCCGTGGTAGGTAAAATCTTCAGCGCAGGTTCTCTTGGTAGTGTATATGAAGGAGAACGTTCCGGTCAGAAGGACGCTTACAAGCTTGATGCATACGTGAATGACGCTTACAAGTTACTTATGGCTCCGACCATCGCGTCCCGTTCACTTTCACACGAGGAAATGAACCTACAAACCGCCTTGGTAACGATTGCCAGCCAAATGAGCGGTCTTCAAGCTGCAGCCTCCGCGTCAGCTCCAAAAAGAGGTTTTGCCTCTATTGATCCGGCGCAAGCCTTAGCTAGCTTGGAAAACAGCGTGAATAGCCAGCATAAGCTGTGTAGCCATGCAGAATGCAACTTGGGAGAATACGACTACTTCCGTTTGACCATGAAAGCTGCCACACTTCCAGCATCAGTAGGACGTCCTGCCATGTTATCATTGTTGAAGAAAGTACAAGCTCTTTACAAAGAAAAACGGGGAACCGGAAATGCCGCTACCCGCGCATTCTACGATTACCAAATCATGACTATTGACAAGTTATTCAAAGACTAATCATTAGTCTAATATCTATAAAAGCCGGACCAAATTTGTCCGGCTTTTTTATTGGACTTCTCATTTATTAATTCTAATTTCGTTGCGACATATTAAAGAAATTTTTCCGTTATAGGAATAAAAATATTTACAACACTAAAACAAGATAGAATTATGGCAGAATTCAAGTATCAAGAACCATTTCCGATTCAAAAAGATAGTACGGAATATCGCTTACTGACAAAAGACTACGTGAAAACGATTGAAGTTGAAGGACGTAAAATATTGAAAATCCAAAAAGAAGGGCTTGAATTACTCGCCCGTGAAGCCTATGCAGATGTTTCTTTTTACCTGCGTGCCTCTCACTTGCAGAAATTAGCTAATATACTGAAAGATCCAGAAGCCAGCGACAATGATAAATTCGTGGCCCATACCATGTTGATGAACCAAGTGGTTTCCGCCGAAGGCGAACTTCCCACCTGCCAAGACACGGGTACCGCCATCGCTATCGGTAAGAAAGGCGAAAACGTGTGGACCGACTGTAATGATGCGGAAGCCATCAGCAAAGGGGTATTCGAAACCTATCGGGATCGTAACTTGCGCTACTCTCAAGTAGTTCCCTACACCATGTTCGATGAGAAAAACAGCGGTACAAACCTACCGGCTCAAATCGACTTGTATGCTACTCAAGGGAATAAATACGAATTCCTGTTTATCACCAAAGGCGGTGGTTCTGCCAACAAGACGTTCTTGTACCAACAGACCAAAGCTCTGTTGACCGAGGAAGCACTGACCAAGTTCATCAAGGACAAAGTGAAAGACTTGGGAACATCAGCCTGTCCTCCCTACCATCTGGCAGTAGTCATTGGCGGAACCTCTGCCGAAGCTTGCTTAACAACCGTGAAGAAAGATCGGAAGAGCGTCGTGTAGGGAAAGAGTGTAGATCTCGGTGGTCG
>OJUG01000186.1_pt1 | contig 100204 bp, 98 predicted proteins | sample 1599841 | NCBI WGS metagenome assembly OJUG01 (sample SAMN04168659, study PRJEB22393) | human gut metagenome | biome: human gut microbiome; feature: stool | host: Homo sapiens | collected 2014-05-12 | reverse complement strand
GATACGGCGACCACCGAGATCTACACTCTTTCCCTACACGACGCTCTTCCGTCTAAAAAGTTACAGAATTAGCAAATACTATCAAGAAGTATGAGGAGAATTTGAAACAATACGATAATGAAGTAAATAAAAAACAGGGTGATAAAGTGATTCTTATAGCAGAGGATAATCTTTATAAGGGATGTTATATAGATAAAATTTTTTATGATAGCGAAATTCAAGATATAGTGAAGAACTTAGAAGAAGAATATAATTGCTTAAATGAAATTCTTTCTGTAGGTATTATATATCCAAAATATAATGAATTAGTAGCATGGACTACAATGTATGAGTATTTTGCAACGGGAAGAGTTACAGAGTTGGAAGGTACTGATGGGGCATATAATTTATATGAAAGTGAGTCAAGAGCCAATACAATTATAGGACAGTTAGATGTTGTTATAAGTCAGTTAGAACAAATAAAGAATAATCAATATATGCTATATCAGATTATGACTGATATTAATAATAATCTTTCTGCTATATCAGACCAAATGAATTATGTAACAAATGCACTAAATAAAATAGAAGTAAATACTGCTGGTGTAAATATTTTGTTGGGAGAAATCAATAATAATTCCAAGGTGTCAGCTTATTATAATGCAAAAACAGCAAAATATTCTGAAATTATCGCAAATAGAACTCAAGCATTAGTATTTCTTAAAGCTATGTTTGGTTAGGAGAGAAATAGAATAATTGATAGCATATGTCACTATTAAGAAGAGAAGCAGCAGGTCAGTCTTGCTGCTTTAATAATTTATAAAAGGTGTTTTTTAGCCCAATAAGTTCCGTAGCTTTTGCTACATTTATGCTGTTGTTTTTTTGTTATACGGTACTTTTAAAATTATAAACATTTATATGTATAAAAAAGGGAAAAATAAAACAAGAAAAAACGGAAAAAGTTTGCATAAGTCCCATTTAATGGACACCCTATATGGTATTATTATTGTAATGATAAAGAGGTCATAAAAACAACAAAGGAGGATAAGTTATGGGTGATGTAAGAACAAATTTTAGCATGTGTATGTCAACAAAAACAGACTATGAGTTGGTGGAGATTATAGTTAAAAGCATATTTGATGTAGAGCCATGGGTAATTTATGATAAGGAAAATTTATGGATAGCCGTTGAAGATGATTTTTTGCTCGCCGACGTGGATGATATTGTTATACTTGCAAAAAGAGTGAGGGATCAGCTTCTTGAAGTGGCAGGGGAGGATGATAAACGAAGAGAAATATGTGAAAAGGTATCTTATGATATTGAGGGATTAACAACGTATTATAACTGTGGTGAGATGGTTGAATTTAATATAGAAAAGAAAGATAAGAAGATTACTGTAAGACGAACTGACAATTTCCGTGAGGTGGAGTTGGATGACTTTGAAGATTATGAGGAATTTTGTGAAAAAATTGGTGACTACGTTAGAGAATACGTTAGTGAGGATTCTTTTAATAAAAATAGACGTAATTTTTGTACATATACGGATAGAGCAGTATATATTGGTGATACACCAGATTATGGAGAACCGTATGATATTGAAGAACATAAGAAAACTGGAGAGGTCTACTCCTTTAATGATACAATAATCGAATATTTGAAGGAAAATAATCTTCCATATGATGATAAGACAATTGGGGAGCTTTCAGTTGACGATGTTTACGACATTCTAGGTGGAACTTACGGAAAAAATAGTGATAAGGAATAACAAAGGAGGATAATCATTATGAGCAGAGATATTGATTACGAAAATTTACGAAGTGATTTGGAGGATTATTATGGAACAGCTATGTTTTCAGGAGCAGGAATGGCAATGAGTGATTTAGAGGAAGTAGATAGAGCATCAGAAGACAAGCTCATTGAAATAGCAAAACGAGAAAAAATTGATTTAAACAAATACGAGAAATAGTGGAGGTAAATGATATGTGTAAAGAAGAAATGATGGATGATTTAGAGGAATTTTATGAGGCAGCAGGTTTTGAAGATTTTCATGACAAGGTGTTGAAAGATAGGGATGAAAAAGATATTAGTACAATGCATAACGATATGTATAAAGATCTTAGTACTGAGAATGATACTTTGGAAGGATAAAAGAAGGAGGTAAAGTAAGTTATGGCAGAAGGATCATGTACTGTAGAATTAGGTTTGGAGTCAAAAAAGGATTTTAAAGTTGTAAAACAAATTATAGAAAAAAATAGTGACCAGTGGTCAAGTTGGCTTGTTACTTATATCAGTGAATATAATTATATAAGGTTTGAGAGTGTAGATGTAAGAGAATGGGCTATAGGACTTGTGGCAAGAATAAATAAATTGCTGGAAGAATCCGACAATATAAAAATTAACTTTAGTGTCTCGGCTACTATAGATGAGGGGTATGGTATCTACGATTCATTTGATATCAAAAAAAATAACGGACAAGTGACAATAAGAGATAACGATGGGGAACTTGATGAAATCCATGAATATGATAGAGGATGGGTAATGGATGGAGAGGATGAGTACGAAAGTTTTTGCGAATGGGCAGAGGATTATGTTTCTAATATCCGAGACACATTTTCAAGAGAAGATTTTAAAAAATTTGAAGGCAAGGAGTTGTATATAGTGAATGGGAAAATTACTGATGATGGTTATCTGCCATGTAGTTATGGTGCCCCTAGAGAGTTAAATCTTGAGGAGTATTTAAAATATAGATAGACTATATATCATGCTGATACTTTAACTGTTATTATAGACATTGACATAGTGTATTAATTTAGCGAAAATATAAATATAAAAAAGTTGGTAATTGTCTTAGTTACGTTTTTTGTAAATTGCAACTGATTGCTATAAAGATATTTTTTTAGAAATTGTAGCAATTAAGAAATCATTTGTGAAAGAGGATACAATAATGAAAAATATTTCAATAAAGGAATTAGAATTATCTACAAGGACAAGAAATGCTTTGTTAAGAGCAGGAATTTTTAACTTAAATGAATTGCTTGAACTAAGCGTGGAAGAGTTATTTAACTTAAAAAGTATGGGAGCAAAGTCCGTAGAGGAGGTTATCAATTTACAAAAAGCGTTTTGGAATAAAAATGGTGACTCGGTTGTTTTTACAGAGGAGATAGTAGATAATAATCAAGATTGTGGCGAAAAATTTTCTATACCTGATTCGGTAAATACAAAGGCAACTATATTATATAATCAAACAATGGATGTTCAATCTACAAAAAACAGATTAATAGATATAGCTTTAGAAAATTCAGTGTCAGGAGATGCTATAGGTAAGATTTACTATCTAAGAGGTAGCAGTAAATATGTAGAAGATATACCGATAAATGAATTAAATTTTTCATTGAGGACCACAAATACATTGTTAAAAAATGGATATGAGACAATAAATCAGGTTGCATTGGAGAACTACCAAACCATAGAGCAATTAAGAAGTATGGGAAAGAAATCTATCTCTGAATTGATAGATTTTTTAAGAAAAAATGCTAAATGGGTAGAACAGAAAGAGTTGGTGGATACCACAATAGAAGAAATATTTAAGTATTTTTGCGAAATGATTAAGGGGACAAATAAGGAATTACCTAACAGTGTTTTAGACGTTGTAAAGATATGCCTGTTTGAAAATCGCGATGAAATAAAATTACTGTATGTAGGCTGTGATTTTAAGACATTAGTTGAAAAGAAGCAGTTTAAAGAAATAATTTTAAATTCAGAAGATCTTAAAACCTTATATAAAGCATATATTTTTTCAAAAATGCCATTTACAAAAAGTGAAGAATTAAAGAAAGAAGATTACTTTTGTAGAAATGGATTATTGGATAAAGTATTAGTGGAATTGCAGGATTCAAATGAAATAGAAGAGATTGATGGTATTTATCAAGTCAAAATGACAACAATTCAGGACTGGATAGATTCAATAAAAAAAGAAACCCCTGCAAAAATGTTGAAAATGCGAATAGCTGGAAAAACATTGGAAGCATGTGGTCAGGAAATGGGGGTAACAAGAGAAAGAGTCCGTCAGGTTGTAGCAAAATTAATTAGACAAAAACCAACTCTTAGAGAAGATGTATATGCATATTGGTTTGAAAAATACGAGTTTGATAAAAATTCTTTTACTTTAATTTTTAATGAGCCTGAACAGGTATATAATTACTTGAACATGGTGTATAAGAAAGGGAAAAATAGTGTTGACGATATTCTTGACGATGAAAAAATGACAAAGAAAATATTTATTGCAGCAAATAATTACGTTAACAGAAATAATGTGTACATTGATGGAGAATACATTTCTTGTTCAAGAAATGAATTATTAAAAAGAATAGCTCAAAAAGAATGTGATGTAACAGATATTTCCTATGATATGTTGTATGAAAAATATATGGAGTTTTTAAAATGTGAGGATTTAATTGAAAATGATCAATTACTATTTCCATCGCTGAGAGCTTTTGAAGGAAGAATGGATAGTAGTATGTATTTATTGTTAAAATATGGAAGAAAATGCAGATATTATCCTATACAGGAGATAGACATAGAAGAATTTGTGCAGCAGTTAAATTTAGGGCAATTTACAGACGTTGAAATATCTGCAAAAAAAATAATTGATGACAACAAAGATGTGATGGAGGAGTATGATATACATGATGAATATGAATTGCACAATTTATTTAAGAAGACTGAGAGTGTATGGAATAAAGATAATAAATACAATGTAGTGTTGAAGAGAATGCCATTTATGGCATTTGGAAACGTTGACCGTAAAAAACAGGTTGAAGATTTAATGCTTCAACTTGCACCAATCAGCATAGAAGAATATTGTGAGTGGTATGAAATGGAATATGGAGTGTTAAGTGCAACAGTAGCGGCAAATTTTATCCCATATATATATAAATATCTTCATCATGGAACATATAGTGTAGAACAGCCTGTGTTTAACGGCGAGGAATACACATATATGAGCAATGCATTGACTAATGATTTTTATTTTGTTGATGATATTAAAAAAATATATAGTGATAGGTTTGGAAAAGACACTATTAATAAAATAAATTCACGTACTTTAAAAGAATTAGGTTTTAGACCTTATGTTAATTATGTAGTAAGTTTTAAATATAATTCAACACATCAATACTTCCACGAATTTTTGAGCAAAGAAGATATTTTAGATTTTAAAAATGATGTGAATAAAAGACTGTCATACATCCAAATGGTGAGTAGTGTTTTGGATGAACTCAGAAGTAGTTATGAATTACTGGAATTTGAGGATATGAAGTTCATAAAGTTTAGTAGAGTTAAAAGTGTATACCCTGATTTTTCTGAAGAATTAATCAAAGACTTTGTAGACAAGGCTATTGAATACATAAAAGATGAAAAATATTTCACCGTGCGAAGTTTGCATAATAAAGGATTTACACATAAAATTGATGCTATACAACTGGGAGAGTGGTTTAAAGTCGGATTGATTAAAAATTCAAAAAAGGTAAGATATATTAAAACCGGAGGAAGTGCTATTTTTTACACTGGAGAGAAAAGAATAACCACATTAGATTTTTTGAAACATTTAATGAAAAAAATAGTAAAGATTAATATTTATGATTTGGCTAAATACATAAATGATGAATATGGTGTTGATTTGAAAAAAGAAAAAATTGTAGAATTAATAAAACCAAGTAATTTATATTATGATTCGGTTATGGAAAAAATATATTTATCAAAAGAATATTACTATGATGAAATTTAAGGCGAAGGAGAAATTATGAATTTATTAAAAGATGGAATTGCAAATGAATCAGTTCAGAAAACACAACAGGTAGTAAAGTTAACAGTTGATGGTGAAACATCCAATTATCCTGTGTATAGGGTAAGATTGGACAATCTTTTTTTCAACGATCAAAATGACAGAATTGCAACATGGATTAGCCAATATAAGGCAGAACACGGTGAGGAATCATTAGACAGAGACAATGTTGACCATTATAATGACGTAATTCAGGAGTTTGTAGAAAAAAGTAATTTAGACAAAATAAAACAGACACAGGAAAATATTAAATTATTAAATCAACAAAAATATGGTGTAGTTTTAAACGATGGACGAATAATTGATGGAAACAGAAGATTTACATGTTTAAGAAATCTATCAAAGGAAAGTGATAATTTTAATTATTTTGAAACTGTTATCCTGGAAAAAGACTATGAACATAGTGCAAAGCAGATCAAAATGTTAGAGTTGCAAATCCAGATTGGTTCAGAGGAGAGAGTAGACTATGACCCTATTGACAGATTAGTAGGAATATACAGAGATATTGAAGAAAGTAAATTGCTTACAGAAGAAGAATATGCCAGAAGTACCAATAAAAAAGTTAATACAATAAGAAGAGAGTTAGATATAGCAAAATTACTGGTTGAATTTTTGGAAGCAATTAAGGCTCCAAAACAGTATTATTTGGCAAGAGAGCTTCAATTGGATGGACCAATTAGAGAATTATATGGTGCTTTGAATAATATTAGTGATGAGGATAAGAAGCAGGTTTTTAAATATATTGCATTTTCCAATTTATTAATGAAACCGGATGATGATATGACTCGTTTTATTCGTAATTTAAAAGGAATATCAAAGTCGGTATACATTGATGAATTTATTGAAAAGGAAGAAGATATAGCAGAGGAACTATTAGATAGCTTACCTGAAAATCATAAAATAAATTCAGATATAATTTCTGAAATACGAGCAGATGAAACAAAAAAAGAAGAATTTAAAAGAACAATGAAAGTTGTTGACAGTAAGGTAAGAGTTAAAGAAACAAGGGATAAACCTAATCAAATGATTAAGAATGCAATTGATTCTTTAAAGTCAATAGATGTTGAAATTATAAAAAGACTTACAGATGAGCAAATAGAGGATATGAAGTCTAATTTAGAAATTTTAGAAGAAATGCTAGAGGATGTAAAAGAGGCTGTCAATAACTAAAAAGTTATAAGAGGAATACATTAAGAGGAACAGGTATTGTATGGAAAAAAAATTACATAAAGAAAATACACTGGTATTGGATTATTTGGATAATCAGCTTGTGTTGTATGCAAACATTGATGATATTTCGGTATTAACAAATAAGATGTTTTTTAAATCCAAAATAAAACATAAGGTAGATAGTATTGAAAATAATGTAATCTATTTTAATATTGATTTGGTTTATCCGGACTTTGTTAGGATTAATAATATTCTTGAAAAGAAAGCTAAAATGTTAGAATGTGAATATTATGCAACTGAAAGATTAAAAGACTACATAAATGAAAGAAATCTATATATCGATAAACGTGCAAAGTTAGGCATAGAATTAAAAACTGATGATGCCAATTTACAAGATAGATATTCTCAGTTTAAGGAAATAGTTGACAATCAAATGGAAAGACAACTTCGCGATAAGCAAATGAAAGATGCCTTTTTTATGTGTGCAATGATGCGTTCTGGAAACTTTTCTGTTCCAGGGTCAGGAAAAACATCATCAGCATTGGCTGTTTTTAGTTTCCTAAAATATAGAGATTTAGTCGATAGAGTAGTAATGATTGGTCCTAAGAATGCCTTTGGTTCATGGATTGACGAATTTCAGGCCTGTTTTGGAGATAAAATGCAATTAGATTATTTTAGTATTCAGGATGGAAGTTATAATAGACCTGAAGATAAAAGATATGCATTGAAATTTGATACGGGAAACTGTAACCTGTTTTTATTCAATTACGAAAGTGTTGCAAACTATGTAGAGGAAATTAGTGACATCGTTTCTAAGCGTACACTACTTGTTTTTGATGAAGTCCATAAGGTTAAGGCGATTAATGGACAAAGAGCTACAGCAGCACTTGAAGTTGCCAAGTCAGCAGTGTACACAATAGCGATGACGGGAACGCCTATTCCAAATACATATTTAGATTTATATAATCTTTTGCATATTTTATATCCTTATGAATATAAGGAATTTTTTGGATTTGACACTTCATACTTGAGAGACCCTTTCCCAACAGATATAGACATAATTAATAAAAAAATTCAACCATTTTTTTGTAGAACTACAAAAAAAGAATTGCAGGTGCCCGATGTAAATCCGGATATAATCAGTAGAATCAAAGTTACAGCTAATGAACAGAAACTATTTGAAATAATAGCAAAGAAGTATCAGAAAAATAAACTGGCACTTTTCATTAGAATGTTACAAATGGAATCTAATCCGAAAATGTTATTACAGAAAATTGATTTGAAGGATTTTAGTAGTGTTTTGGATTTGCAAACTGATATTAATCTTATAGATTTTGTGGATTATGCCAATGAAGTTAAGACCTTAATCGAAGATATTGGAATTACTTCAAAAAAGAAAGAGTGTTTGTCATTAACTGAAAAATTAGTAAATGAAAATAAAAAAGTAGTCATTTGGTGTATATTTGTTGATTCTATAAGAAGTATTAAAGCGTCGCTTGAATCAATGGGCATAAAAGCAGAATGTATTATGGGAGAAGTAGCATTAGAAGATAGAATTGCATTGACAAATGCGTTTAAGGATGGTAAATATGATGTTTTAATAACAAATCCACATACATTAGCAGAATCTGTATCATTGCATCATGTTTGTCATGATGCGATATATTATGAGTATAGTTATAATTTAGTTCATTTACTCCAATCTAAAGACAGAATACATAGATTAGGTTTGAAAGAAGGACAATACACACAGTATTATTATATGCAGGCAGTCTTTAAGAATCAATTTCTTGATGAATTTTCTATGGATGAAGAAGTTTATTTAAGACTAAAGGATAAAGAAGAAATTATGCTTAAAGCTATTGATGATAATGAGTTAGAACCAGTGTATACTCCGGAACAAGATTTGGAATTGATATTTAAAAATTTGTTTTAGCATCAGGAATGTTATCAGGATTTAGGTATATGAATAAAAAGCTAATCGAAAATATCTGCCATATTAGAAATGTGGCAGGTATTTTTTTGTAAAAAACATAAACACTTATATAAAATGTTGCTAATATAAAATAATATGTTGACAAAACTAAAGAAATACTATATCATATATGTACTTATACAATTTGTGACAAAAAATAATGCGAAAATAATTAGATGAGTAAAGAAAGGTTATGGTATGGGAAAACAGGATTTGTTAGTAAAAAAGTACATGTCAGACAATGAAAAGTTTGCAGATGTGTTTAATTATTATTTATACAATGGAAAGCAGGTTATAAAATCAGAAGACTTAAAAGAAGAAAGCGTAAGCGAAATAGCCCTTCCCTACAGTGAGAAGTATAAAAACACTTTTGTTGAAAAGTATAGAGACATTATTAAAAAGTGTGTAATAAAAAGTGACAATCATTATACATATTTTCTTTTGGGCATAGAAAATCAGTCAGAGGTTCATTATGCAATGCCTGTAAGAAACATACTTTATGATGCATTGAATTACTCAGGGCAGGTCAGCAGGATAGAAAAAGAGCACAAAAAGAAAAAAGATAAATTAAGCCCGGCAGAATATCTGTCAGGAATAACAAAGAGTGATAAAATCACACCTGTTATAACATTGGTGCTATACTGGGGCAATGAAGCCTGGGACGGACCTAAAAGTTTATATGAAATGTTTAAAGAAACAGACCTTGATATTTTAAGATATGTAAATGATTATCACATCAATTTAATAGAGCCAAAAGACATAAAGGACTTCTCAAAATTTAAAACCGAACTGGGAAAAGTGTTAGAGTTTATCAATGCATCAGACAGCGTGGCAAAAGTTAAAGAAATTTTGGAAAACAATCATGAATACTATTTACATATGGATATTGAATCTGCTAGAATGATAAAAACATTTGGAAAGGTAGAGATAGATATGAAACAGTATGAGAAAAATAAGGAGGAAGTTAATATGTGTAAGGCATTAGAAGACATGGTTCTTGAGGGCAGGCAGCAGGGCATAGAGGAAGGAATGCAGGCAGGTATACAAGAGGGTATAAAAGAAGGTATAAAAGAAGGTATAAAGGCACTCATAGAAGTGGCAAAAGAGTTAGGTGCAACAACAGATATAATTGAAAAGAAAGTGGAAGAAAAATTTAATATGTCAAAAGATGAAGCTGTTCAGGCAGTGAAGAAATATTACAAGTAGAGTTATTATCATATAGTGTTTTCTAGTAAGAGAGTTCATATAAGGACTCTCTTATTTTATATTTGCTCGGCTCGTAGCTTATAATTACGAGCAACCTCCAGCTCGCTTCCGCTTCGTTTCATCTCGCTGGAGATTGTCACAACATTAAAAAATAGAAAAAGACGATAATTCCTGCAAGCAGTGTATGCCGAGCCAGCTCGATTCCACTTCGTTACATCTCGCTGTGGGCTGTCGCCCAATAATTATAAAATAAAAAGTAGTTGCCTGAGTATGTAAACATCCTCATTCAACTACTTTTATTTTATATTTGCTCGGCTCGTAATTAACCAAAGTATCTCTTTAGTAATCCCTCAAATGCTTTGCCGTGTCTTGCTTCGTCTCTTGCCATTTCATGTACTGTGTCATGGATTGCGTCAAGATTTGCAGCTTTTGCACGTTTTGCAAGATCAAATTTTCCTGCTGTTGCACCGTGTTCTGCGTCTACACGCATTTCAAGGTTTTTCTTTGTTGAGTCTGTTACAACTTCACCAAGTAATTCTGCAAATTTTGCAGCGTGTTCTGCTTCTTCGTAAGCAGCCTTTTCCCAATATAATCCGATTTCAGGATATCCTTCTCTATGAGCAACTCTAGCCATTGCAAGGTACATACCAACTTCTGAACATTCTCCCTCAAAGTTTGCTCTTAAGTCAGCTAAAATATCTTCGCTTACTCCCTGTGCAACACCAACTACATGTTCTGCAGCCCATGTCTTTTCGCCTTCGTCTACCTTGTTAAACTTATCTGCAGAAACACCACATACTGGGCACTTTTCTGGTGCTTCATCTCCTTCGTGTACATAACCACATACTGAACATACAAATTTTGCCATTTTCTCTTCCTCCTAAAAATAAAACTTTAATAATATTAATATAAATGGGTATACCATTAATGTTTGGACTTACAATTATTGCATAAACCATAAAAGTAGGTGCGGTGTCCGTGAATTTCACCGGAACAATGTTTGGAAGCCTGTTCACAGATGTTTAATTCATCCATGAATATATCTTCTACAGCACCACATTCATTACAAATAAAATGGTAGTGGGGTTCAACATGACCGTCGAAATGTTCACGTCCATCACCCAGTTTCAGGGAAAGGGCATCTCCCTGGTCAACCAAAAATCTCAGATTACGATAAACTGTTCCTAAACTAATGTTGGGAAGTTCTTCCCTGACGCTGTTATAAACCATATCAGCAGTAGGATGGTCGTATCTGGATAAAAGATTTTGCCTGATGGCTTCTCGTTGAAAACTTTTCTTAACCATGTCTTTCTCCTTATCAATAATAGTAACTATTATCATTTTATCAGAAAAAAATTATTTGTCAACAATTATTTATATTTTTTTATTGAATATGTTTATTGTTTTAAAAACGTTTTATATATATAACTTAATTAATAAGGATTGAACGGTTTTAATTGAATATTGTTATCTAATAAAAGGGGGCTTTTATTATGAAAGGATTGAAGAAAATGATTGCAGTAGTATTTACTATAGCAATGGTAGTAACTTTTGTGCCACAGATTAATTTGGGGGTAAATGCAGATACGGCAAAAAAAAATTCCACTATGCAAAATATTGTGTAGGGGAATTACTCAATTTAAAAGGTTTCGAATTTTAACATATGTTAAAGTCCGAAACCTTTTTTAATAATGTTATTTTAAAATAAATTATTTACTTAATTTTTCGTGGATGCTCTGAGCTGCGTGCTTTCCTGCACCCATTGCAAGGATAACAGTAGCAGCACCTGTTACGGCATCACCACCTGCATATACGTTTTCTCTTGTTGTTTCTAAAGTATCTTCATTAACAACTAAACAACCCCACTTGTTAGCTTCAAGACCTTCTGTTGTAGTTCTAAGAAGTGGGTTTGGACTTGTACCGATTGACATAATAACTGTATCAACATCTATATCAAAGTTGCTACCCTCAATGGCAATAGGACGGCGACGACCTGAAGCATCAGGTTCACCAAGTTCCATTTTTACACATTCCATTTTTGAAACACGACCGTTTTCATCACCCTTGATTTTTACAGGATTATGTAATGTCTTAAAGATGATACCTTCTTCTTCGGCATGTTCAATTTCTTCGTTACGTGCAGGAAGTTCTTCCATACCACGACGATATACAATGTATACATTTTCAGCACCAAGTCTAAGAGCAGTTCTTGCAGCATCCATGGCAACATTACCACCACCTACAACTGCAACATTTTTGCTGTTAATAACAGGTGTATCATAATCATCTAAATAAGCCTTCATAAGGTTTGCTCTTGTTAAGTATTCATTTGCTGAATAAACACCGACCAATGCTTCCCCTTCAATTCCCATAAATGAAGGAAGACCTGCACCTGATCCGATGAATACAGCTTTGAATCCCATTTCCATAATTTCATCTATGGAAATAACACGGCCAATAACCATATTTGTTTCAATCTTTACGCCAAGAGCTTCAAGATTTTCAACTTCCTTCTGAACAATATCTTTTGGAAGTCTGAACTCAGGAATACCATAAACTAAAACACCACCGGCTTTGTGGAAAGCCTCAAAAATAGTAACTTCATATCCAAGTTTTGCAAGGTCTCCGGCACATGTAAGTCCGGCAGGACCTGCACCGATTACTGCAACCTTAATACCATTTGATTCAGGCTTTACAGCACCATCGTTACTGTGTGCCATATGGTAATCAGCTACAAATCTTTCAAGACGACCAATGGCAACAGGTTCACCCTTAATACCACGGATACATTTTCCTTCACACTGATTTTCCTGTGGACATACACGACCACATACAGCAGGAAGTCCGTTTGTACTTGTAATAATCTTGTAAGCTTCTTCAAAGTTGCCTTCAGCTACCTGAGCAATAAATTCAGGAATTCTTACACATACAGGACAACCGCTCATACAAGGTTTGTTTTTGCAGTTAATACATCTTGTTGCTTCTTCCATAGCCATTTCAGCTGTGTATCCAAGTGCAACTTCATCAAAGTTTTTATTTCTTACATTAGGTTCCTGTGCCGGCATAGGTACCTTTGTTAAAGTCATATTTGGCATTATTTTGCACCTCCCATATTATCGGCTGCCTTAAACATACGGCAGTTTTCTCTATCATGTGCTTCAAAATCTCTGTATGTAGAATTACGCTGCATTAATTCATCGTAATCAACTTTATGTCCATCAAAATCAGGACCATCTACACATGCAAACTTAATCTCTCCACCAACAGTCACACGGCAACCACCGCACATTCCTGTTCCATCAATCATAATAGGGTTAAGTGAAACTAATGTTTTTATATTGTATGGTTCAGTAACCTTTGAAACAAATTTCATCATAGGAATTGGCCCAATGGCAATAACTAAATCATAATTGTTTCCTTCATCAATAAGGCTCTGAAGCTTGTTTGTTACAAAACCTTTTTCTCCGTAACTTCCATCATCAGTAGTGATAAAAAGTCTGTTACAGATTTCTTTATATTCATCTTCTAAAATAACGATGTCTTTGCTTCTAAATCCGGCAATAACGTCAACATCAACACCAGCTTTAAATAAAGCCTTTGCAGATGGATACGCAATAGCATTACCAACACCACCACCGATAACGCAAACTTTTTTTGCATCGCCAAAATCTGTTGCTGTACCAAGTGGTCCAACAAAATCTAAAATATAATCACCTTCCTGCATCTGAGAAAGAAGCATAGTAGACTGACCAACAATCTGGAAAATAATTGAAACAGTACCTTCTTCAGGATCAGTGTCTGCAATAGTAAGTGGAACACGTTCACCTTTTTCATCAACTCTAAAAATGATAAACTGTCCGGCTTTAGCCTTTTTTGCAATGAAAGGTGCTTCAACATCTAAACGAACAACTGTATCGTTTAACTGCTGTCTTCTAACAATCTTATACATGTATAGTCCTCCCTGAAATCTTAAAGTGTTCTTAAAAACTTAATCGCTAACTTATAAAAAGTCAATCTACAGTATAGCATAGTGTTAAATTTTTATCAATTGTCAATATGTGGAGTTGCCTTTATTAAAATAAACTACAAAGAAAAGACCATTGTATAGAAGAAACACCTAAAATAATGAAGCCTGATGTACTGTGAAGCTTAGAGTAAAATAGAAAAATATATATTAATAATAGAGAGATTGTAAGAACGTAAAAAATATATAGTGTAAAAAAATCCCTGTAGCAAAACACTACAGGGAAATTTGTATATTAATTTATTTTTAGAATGAAATATGTATTAGTCATCACTTCTTGAAATGTACCATACCCATACGCCGGCACCGATAGCGATAACAGCCATAACTGCAACTGTAACAACCTGTCCCATAATACTTACCTCCTTATGTTCTATTTTGTTCCTAAAATAGAAAGGGGTACTACTTTTTGCCATCCTGATTATGTATGTAACTTATAGTGACTTTGTGTGGAACTGCATCCATATTAAAAATAAGGGCGGATGAGTCCTTTACAAAATATGTATGTAAATCTACAGATATAAAATGAAGAGTGGTACCAAATCCACGTGTGGAAATAGTAGTAGTTCTTGATTTTGAAATTGTAGAAGTTTTCTCATTGCTTCTTGAGACTACATTTCCCGGTAAAATTGCCTTAACGGAAATGGTTGTAGTTTCATCTTTTGACTGATTTCCATAAACATCTTTTGAAGCATTTGTTCCCAAAAAGAATCCGGAAAAAGACAAAACGATAGAAAGTAAAAGACAGATATATTTTTGTTTTCTTGATATCTTCATTGTAATTACCTCCTATCCTATAGAAATTGATTATAACAGAGACATTTATTATATACAACATAAAAACATACCGGGAGTAAGTCTAAATTTAATATATTCAGTTAAACCACTAGCATTTTTTCTATTTTGATAGTATAATGTTTAGTGGTTTATTGCGGTGTGCAGTAGATTAATAAATCGCCAATGGCGAGAGTAAAATAAATGACTAAATTAAATTTAGTATTAATAGGAGGAAACCAAATGGTTAGAGCGATAGTAGGTGCCAACTGGGGTGACGAAGGTAAAGGTAAAATTACAGATATGCTTGGCGAAAAGTCAGACATAATCGTTAGATTCCAGGGCGGTAGTAACGCAGGTCACACTATAATTAATGAATATGGAAAGTTTGCATTACATTTACTTCCATCAGGAGTATTTTATCAGCATACAACATGTGTTATCGGAAACGGTGTAGCACTTAACATTCCATATTTGCAGAGGGAAATTGACGACATAGTTTCAAAGGGCGTTCCAAAGCCACACATTTTAGTGTCAGACAGAGCGCAGATACTTATGCCATATCACATTGACTTTGATGCATATGAAGAGGAAAGACTTGGAGGAAAGGCTTTCGGCTCAACTAAGTCAGGTATTGCTCCTTTCTATTCAGATAAATATGCTAAGATTGGATTCCAGGTATCAGAATTATTTGATGAAGATACATTAAAGGAAAAGGTTGCACGTGTAGTGGAACAGAAGAACATTATGCTAGAGCATATGTATCACAAGCCACTTATCAATCCTGATGAGTTATTAGAAACATTACATGAATACAGAGACATCGTTAAGCCTTATGTAGCAGATGTGGCATTATTCCTAAGAAATGCAAATAAAGAAGGAAAGACAATTCTTTTAGAAGGACAGCTTGGTACATTAAAGGATCCTGATTTTGGTATTTACCCAATGGTAACATCATCATCAACATTGGCATCATATGGTGCAATTGGTGCTGGTATCCCATGTTATGAAATAAAAGATATTATCACAGTAGTAAAAGCATATTCTTCAGCAGTAGGAGCAGGAGAGTTTGTTAGTGAAATCTTTGGTGATGAAGCAGATGAACTAAGACGTCGTGGAGGAGACGGTGGTGAATTTGGTGCCACAACAGGACGTCCACGTAGAATGGGTTGGTTTGATGCAGTAGCTTCAAGATACGGAGTAAAAATGCAGGGAGCAACAGAAGTTGCACTTACAGTCCTTGACGTATTAGGATATCTTGATGAAATTCCAATCTGTATCGGATACGAAATTGATGGCGAAGTAACAAAAGACTTCCCTGTAACATCAAAATTAAAGAAAGCAAAACCAGTATATACTGTACTTCCAGGATGGAAAGAAGACATCAGAGGAATAACAGAATACGACAAACTTCCGGAAAATTGCCGTAAATACATCGAATTCATAGAAAAAGAATTAGAAACACCAATCACAATGGTAAGTAATGGTCCTGGAAGACATGAAATCATATACAGATAAGGCATGAGCCTCGCACAAAAATAGAGATGGATACACGACGTGAGTTTACTCACAGGAGAGTATCCGTCTCTATTTTTGTATGTGGCGAAGCCACTGACGAAATAGACCGTCAGGTCTATGAGTACAGAGGCTCATGCCGTCTGTAAAGGTTGGTTAAATGTGGCGAAGCCACTGAGGTCATAGACCGCTAGGTCTATGAGTACAGAGGCTCAATGCCTATCTGTATAAGTAAATCAATCAATGGCGAAAGCCACTGAGGTCATAGACCGTTAGGTCTATGAGTACAGAGGCTCATGCCTATTTACCTCTATTTTCTAATAATTTTGCAAGCCACATCATTACATACAACATAATCGGTATAACCACCATACAATAAACACTTGCCTTCCACGCATTCTGATATCCCATAAGAGAGAATACCAATGCCAAAACAGCACAACCAATCATAATAATTACAGCTGCCATTGCAGCAATTCTTTTCAATTTTTCCATAACAAACTCCGTTTCTATATTTTTTAAACATAAGATGATTATAACAGAACAATAAATTATTGCAATTATTAAGGGAAGTAAGTATAATCTAATAAGTTGAAAAATACGAAGATTATTTTGGAGGTCAAAATGGCAGAGAAATATTTATTAGAAACATGGAGAGAAATAGCATACAATCAGCAGCAGACACAGCAACAGTATGATGAGTTTTGGAATGCGTACTTTTTACAGGAAAGAGAAGTATATAGAGACATTCTTTCAAATCATGGTACAGTTGTAAAAGGTACAGTTGCTGAACTTGCAAAGAAATATGACATGGAAGTTCTTACTATGGTAGGATTTTTGGATGGTATCAATGACAGCTTAAAGAAGTCAAATCCAATTGACAAGTTAACAGAAGATACAGAAGTAGCACTTGACTATGATGATGAGCTTTTGTACAAAAACATGGTAGAAGCAAAAGCAGAATGGCTGTACACACTTGAAGAGTGGAATGACATTATTACACCTGAAAGACAGAAAGAACTTTACAAGGAGCAGAAAAAATCAGGAACAATCGTAAAAGAAAAGAAAATTGGTAGAAATGATCCTTGCCCATGTGGTTCAGGAAAGAAATATAAACATTGCTGTGGAAGATAGACGGCAAAAGAAAGAGGCTGAAAGTAACAGCCTCTTTTTCTTTTAATATGATTTCTTACATCTATGATGTGCCTCACGTCTTTTAGAATCTGAATGTCCAATTATAATGTCATATTCCGTTGCACGAATGGCATTGATTAATTCCAAGGCCTCATCGCTTGTTTTATGTTTTGCTTTAACAATTGATTCTGTATAAATCATAAAGCAAATAGAAAAATCATGAACAGTGTCTTTAGGATTAAGTGAAAACTCACCTACACGATAACACCAAACAATTTCACACAAAGGTATAATAACAATACTTGATTTACCAAAGTCTATAAAGTAGTTTTCAGTAATATACATATCATTAATCTGAATATAATTTTCGCTGTTAAGTTCAAGTTGAGCATTGTCAATAATATATTTTTGCTCATTCTTTCCAATGAAAGTACATACTCCATAGTTGTATGGTTTTTTGATACAGATAATACTTTCTATAATAACTTTAAGAGCAAATAAAAATACAACAGTTGTTATCCAAAATAGTAAGGCATAAGAATACGGATGATAATCGGCATTACTGATAATAAAATCAGAGGATATATTTAGCAAAGAGTCATTGTCCCAATTTAAATCAGTTGAAAATGACTGAATCATCTTTTTGAAAGAGCGGTCATATGAACTAACCTTGCCTTTGAAATTACAATTTGTTAATACAGATTTTGCCGTACCATCAATAGGAACAACAACGAATACACATTTGTTGTTGCTTAAAGCGTAGTAATAGCCATATGTATGTCCGAAAGCCCTGTCCAGTTTGTATCCGGTGTAATATAATTTTTTTCCGGTAACATTTACATATTTATCACTTTTTTGGACCTTAAAAATATCTGTTTTTTCAGTAGGATGAAATACTGAAATAAAAGGACAAATTAAAAAAATACAGGTTGTAATTATAATAATAAAAACCGGCAATTTAATTTTTTTAACACATATATTTTTGATTTGGTTTAAAATATTTAAATTCATAAATCTCCATTTCAATTAATTAAAAATTTTTTAGAAAAATATAGACGTATATTATTCTTTTTAAAGTATAAATGAGTATATAACTTTAATCAAGGTTGCGTTTGACAGTGTTTGTTGGTAAAATCACATATGGAAATATTATAATAAGGAAGAAAAAATGGAAGCATATAATGAATTTGCATGGGTGTATGATACATTTATGGACAATGTGGATTACAACCAGTGGTGTAACTATGCCATAAAGTTATTAAATAAATACGGTGCGAAAAACTGCCCATTAGTAGATGTGGGATGTGGAACAGGCACAGGAACCATGTTGTTTGCCAAGGCAGGGTATTACATGACAGGCATTGATTTATCTCAAAACATGCTTGAAGTGGCAGAAAATAAAAAGCAGTCAGAAGAAGCAGATGAGTTGGCAGAAAATAATCAGGAAACAAAAGAGCGTATAGAAAATATTGCATATGTGCTGCAGGACATAACAGAAATGGAGTTGCCATACACGGTACCTGCTATGGTAAGTATAGGTGATTCTATGAATTACATTACAGATTATGGTGAGTTTGCCATGGTATTAAAGCGAGTGTATAAGTTTTTGGAAAAAGACGGAGTATTTGTATTTGATTTAAAAACAAGAAAATATTTTTCAGACATTGGTGAGAAAACCATTGCCGAGGACAGGGAAAAGTGCAGTTTTATCTGGGAAAATTATTTCGATGAAGAAACAGATATAAATGAATATTATCTGTCAGTGTTTATACAGGGTGAAGATGGCAGATATGATAAATATGAAGAAGAACATTTTCAAAGAGGATATACTTTGGCTCAGGTAAAAAAGGCAGTGGAAATGTCAGGGTTAAAACTTGAAAAAATATACGAAGCATTTTCTGATAATGAAGGAACAGAGGACAATGACAGAGTATATGTTGTAGTCAGAAAAAAATAGACATTCCGTAATGCTTAAAAAGATTTAGTTTAAATATAAAAAACAAACCATAGTTAAATAAAATAGTTTACATAATGTAAAAACGTGAGAATATAAAGGGTTTACATAATATAAAGAAAGAGAGAATAAAATGGATTATATAGTTAGAGCAACAGCAGCAAACAGTCAGATTAGAGCATTTGCCATTACATCAAAAGAAATGGTAGAAACAGCCAGACAGCATCACAACACAAGTCCGGTTGCAACAGCAGCCCTTGGAAGACTTTTAACAGGTGGAGCAATGATGGGCGTGATGATGAAAGGCGATAATGACATGCTTACCCTTATGATGAAAGGTGATGGCCCTATAAACGGAGTAACTGTTACAGCTGATTCAAAGGGACATGTAAAAGGTTATGTAGGAAATCCAAATGTTTTGATACCTGCAAATTATGCAGGCAAACTTGATGTTGGTGCAGCCATTGGATACGGAACATTAACCGTTATAAAAGATATGGGATTAAAGGAGCCCTATTCAAGTCAGGTGCCACTTGGAACAAGTGAGGTGGCAGAAGATTTAACATATTATTTTGCAGCGTCGGAACAGGTGCCATCAGCAGTAGGACTTGGTGTTTTAATGTCAAAGGACAACACTGTAAAGCAGGCAGGAGGATTTATTGTTCAGTTGATGCCTTTTGCAGATGAGGAAGTTATCAGTAAGCTTGAAGAAAGAGTAAACAGCATCAGCTCAGTTACTGAAATGCTTGAAAAAGGAATGACTCCTGAGGACATTTTACGAGAAGTTATGGGAGACATGGATGTTGAGTTTACTGACAAAATAGATACAGGCTTTGAATGTAACTGCAGTAAAGAAAAAGTCGCAAGAGCTTTGGCAGGACTTAGTAAAAAGGACATGGAAGATATTATCAATGACGGAAAAGAAATAGAAGTTAAATGTGACTTCTGTAACACAACGTATAAATTTTCTGTTGAAGAATTGAAAAAGTTAAGGAAACAATTCCAGTAATATGATATAATTTATCTGTTGGCAAAAAGGAGGAATAAATTGAAAAAATTATTGGTTGCTTTGTTTTGTGCAGTAGTGATTATGGGCACGGGAACAAATGTATATGCAGGGGAGCTTGATGCAAATGAAAAGTATGTAATAGATACAATTTCAAAGAAAGACTTTCCCCAAAAAATAGAAAACAGATACATTAATCAGTTGGAAAATTATTTCCTTACTGACAATGTAAAACTGTCAAAGGATGAAGCTTCAGATTTTATTTTATATTTTAAAGAAGCAGTAAAATCTTCAACATCAAATAGTTTTAGCAGTATGTCAGACCGATATATAAGTTTTGAAAAGGCAGGAAGTGCAATAGATTTATATCTGGAGTATGACAGTACAATCAATGGATTTTATTTTATAAACAGTGATGGGCGTGTTGTTATAGATTTTCAGGATATTATAAAAAATACAGACTCAACAGCAAATACAGATGAAAATAAGGGCTGGAATATTTCTGTAGAGATGATTTTTGCAGCCGTTATAATTATTTGTATATTAGGTCTTGTTATCAATCTTAAAAGATGGAACAGGAAAATGAAAGGCCGTAATCAAAAGCGTTATGAAGAAGAAGACGAAGATGATGATGAATTAGAAGTCGCAAATAGAAAGACCAGAAAAGCAAGACTTCAGACTTTTTCATATAACAATATAAAACAGATACTAAAGTACTGCTATATTCCTATTATTATGGCACTTATTGTTATTGCAATAGTAAGTGCGGCACTTAACTTTACAACAGATTTGTATGATAGTGTTCAGAGTAACTTTATAAATACACAGCCTATCTATACAGGAACAGGCACAAATTATAAAGCTACATCAACAAAAGAAAAGGAACAGAAAAAAACTATTCCAATATCAAGTATCAGTTATCCACAGTATGGTGACAAATATGGTATTTTAACATGCAGCAAGTTGGACGTAAAAGCACCTGTTTATTTTTCAGACAGAGGTTCATTTTTAGCAAAAGGAGCAGGCACATACATAGGTAGTGCAGTACCGGGGCAGGGTAAGACTATTTTGATAGGTGCTCATGACACTACATATTTTAAAGGTCTCGAAAAGGTAAAAAAAGGACAGGAATTTAAATTTACAACATCATATGGCATTTACAGATACAAAGTTACAAAAACAAAAATTGTATCAAAGGACAAATATGACAGTGCTTATGATTTGGCAGGTAGCAAGGAGCAATTGGTGCTTTATACATGTTATCCTTTTGGAGAATTTAAAGGTAAAAAAACAGACAGAATGTTCGTATACTTAGATAAGATAAGCGGACCGGCGATAGAATATTAGGAGGTGATAGTATGTCTATGAAAAGAAACATAAGTGTAAGACGTAAAGTAAGAACTGCGGTAAGATATATTATCACATTTGTCTTGATGATTTGTATGATGTGTTCTTTATCATTAGGGGTGGCAAAATACAGTATGTTAAGCACACGTGCAGTGTTACATACATGCGACAGAGTTGAGTATTATGACGGACTTGCCACAGAACTTGAACATGAAAGTTACCGGTTGGGAATTCCATATGGAATTAGCAAAAAAATGGTAAAAGGTGTTTTTGACAAAAAAGAGTTGAGACGAAACATTGAAAAAGTTATTGAAAGTGAGAAGAAAGACCAAACTCCTAGTATTGATACATATAACATTAGACAGAACATCAAAAAAAATGTTGAAAAAGAAAAAGGAAAATTAAGCAAAAAACAAAAGGAATCCCTTGATACATATATATCACAGGTTGAAAATATGTATCACAAAAAGGTATATATTCCAGGAGTTGATACAATTGCAAGGGTTATTAATGCAACTGACAAAGTGGCATTGATTTGTATACCACTTATGGTGCTTATTGCGATTGTATGTATATTCTATCTGATTGCATCAAGAAGATATGTTTACCACGGTATAAGATACGTAGCATATAGTGTTATTGGTGCCGGAATTACATTACTTACCGTGTTTGCGGCAGCTATTTCAGATGGTTCCATTTACAGATTTAACATTTCTGATGTGTATATGCGAAAGTTTTTTACTTATTGGATTGGACATGAAATGTTAATGCAGGTGTTTGCCGGAATCGGATTTTTAATAGCAGGAGCATTGCTTATTTATATAGTAATACGACAAAAAGTAAGGGTACATTAAATTTTATAAAATTTCTACTGGACTTTCAAACTTTAGAGTGCTAAAATGTCAAAGTAGAGTACATGTAAAGTGTGAGGTGTGATATGAGTAAAAAAATTAGAACAACAGAAGTTGATCATTTATTTGATGCTATTTTGACTTTAGAAAATAAAGAAGAGTGCTATACTTTTTTTGAAGATGTATGTACTGTAAACGAGTTATTATCTATATCACAAAGATACGAAGTTGCAAAGATGTTAAGAGAAGGTCATACATATCTTGACATATCAAATGCAACAGGAGCGTCAACTGCTACAATCAGCAGAGTAAACCGTTCATTAAATTATGGAAATGATGGATATGATATGGTATTAGACAGAGTCAGAGAAAATGAAGATAAATAAAAAGGATTACAGATTTGGGTAATTCAAAAGGAAATTTTTTTTGCGTAGCAGTTTATGACTGCTACGCTATTTTTGTGTAATATAAAATTTCTTTTGAATTTATTATATAGGTCAAGCTTATCTTTATGATACTGAATTTTAGGGTTTCAAAAATATTATTCTTTTTTGTCTACGTCCGGAAGGGAATCTACCAACTTTTCAATAAGCATCTTTTTAACAAAAGTATCATAACTAAGCATAGTTATAAGTCCCAAAGTTTCCAGATAATCTTTATCGTCCACTTGTGTTTTTTCAAAAATCTTCTTTGAATCATCAAATTCTTTCAGTATGGAATCCTGCAAATTGCATGTTTTGATGTAATCTAAAAAACTGTTGATAATTGACTCCAAAGAAAGTTCCTCATTATGAAAATATGAATCAAACAATGGTGTAAGAAGTTTTGTTACATCATTAATTGAAATAATATTTTTGAAAAAGTAAATCATAATAAGAGCCATAATATGATCTTTGGAATATTTCTTTTTTTCAGGTGATGGTAAAAGATGACTTTTAACATAATTGTTAATCATGGTTTTTGTCATCAATTTGTCATCCTTATGTCTTTTTGTTACCTTAAATTTGTCACCAAGATATGTGGTAACCTGATCCATATATAAATCTATATTAGGAATATCATTTATGTTAAATTTTTCTACTTCCTGTAGTAATTCTTGAATAAAATCTTCTGAATACATAACGTGTCCTCCTTTTAACAGTATAATATGTAGTAATGAAAACTACAAGATGTATTTTGAGTATAAAAGAACTTTTGTTCTATAAATAATATCTTTTTACAGATATCTGTGGTAAAATATTTTCTACGTAGGGAAAAAATTTTATAAAATATGATTAGAAAAGATTTGGAATTTAAAAGGATGGAAATAGATGAACAATATATATGATACATTAAATGACATGCAGCAGATGGCTACATTTCACACAGAAGGACCCTTGCTTATATTGGCAGGTGCAGGATCAGGAAAAACCAGAGTTCTAACACATCGTATTGCTTATTTAATAGAAGAAAAGGGAGTGAATCCATACAATATTATGGCGATTACTTTTACCAATAAGGCAGCAGCAGAGATGCGCTCAAGGGTCAACAAAATCGTTGGTTTTGGTGCTGAGCAGGTATGGGTCAGCACATTTCATTCGGCATGCGTGCGTATTCTTCGTAGATTTATTGACAGAATCGGATATAGCAATGACTTTACAATATATGATACTGACGATCAGAAGCGTCTTATGAAAAATGTTATAAAAGACCTGAATTTAGATTCAAAAATTTACAAAGAAAATGCCATGATAAATAAAATATCAGATTTTAAAAATAAGTTAATGACTACATCTGATGTGTCTGCAATGGCAAATAGAGACTTCAAGATGATAAATGTTTCAAAGATTTATAATGATTATCAGCAGGCACTTAAAAATAATAATGCATTGGATTTTGATGATTTAATCATGAAAACAGTTGAATTGTTCAACAAATGTCCGGAGGTGCTTGAAAGCTATCAAAACAGACTTCAATACATTATGGTGGACGAGTATCAGGATACAAATGCTGCACAGTTTGCATTTGTAAAACAATTGGCTTCAAAAAGTCAGAACCTTTGTGTAGTAGGTGATGATGACCAGTCTATTTATAAATTTAGAGGTGCAGACATTACCAATATTTTGCAGTTTGAAAAGTATTTTCCAAACGCAAGAGTTGTTAAACTAGAGCAAAATTACCGTTCAACAAAAAATATATTGGAAGCTGCGAACTCAGTTATTCATAACAATGCAGGAAGAAAAGACAAAACATTGTGGAGTGACAATGAGCAGGGTGAAAAGATCGACTTATATCAGGCAGATGATGCTTACGATGAGGCCAATATGGTAGCATCTGAGATTAAAGAAAATGTAGACTATGGCAGGGCTGATTACAGTGATTATGCTATTTTGTATAGAACAAACGCCCAGTCACGTACTCTTGAAGAAAAACTGATGATGAAGAATATTCCTTATAAAATCATCGGAGGGCAGAACTTCTATCAGCGAAAGGAAATCAAGGATATTATTGCATATTTAAGAGTGGTAAGCAATTACTCAGATGATATTTCGGTGGAACGTATTATCAATGTTCCCAAAAGAGGTATTGGTGCAGCTACAGTGGAAAAGGTTAAAGATTATGCAAGAGCCTATGGCATGGATTTGTACGAGGCACTTTTGGATATTGAAAATATTCCGGGGCTGTCAAGGGCAGTGAACAAAATCAAAGGATTTACTTCTTTAATTGAAGGTTACAAAACTGATGAATATAAAAATGACATAGAAAAACTGACCAATGCAATTTTAAATGACACAGGATACATGGGTGAGTTGGTTGCTGAAAATACAGATGAGGCAAATGGTCGTATTGAAAATATTGAAGAATTGATAAATAAAATTGTTGAATATGAAGATAATACTGATGAGCCAGTTTTGTCTGAATTTTTGGAGGAAGTTGCACTGATTGCAGAGATTGACAATTTGGACGAGGACAGCAGTTATGTTGTGCTTATGACTGTACATAGTGCAAAGGGATTGGAATTTCCAAATGTATTTTTATGTGGTATGGAAGACGGACTGTTTCCGGGATATATGAGCATTATGGCAGATGACAAGGACGAACTGGAAGAAGAAAGACGTTTGTGTTATGTGGCAATTACAAGAGCAATGAAGCATCTGACCATTAGCTATGCAAAGAAGCGTATGGTAAGAGGCGAGATGCAGTATAATATTGTATCAAGATTTGTAAAAGAGATACCACCTATGATTGTAAACAGTAAAAATGTAACTGACAGGGTAGCAGCCGGTTTTGAAAAGAAACCTTCTTTTAGCAATTTTGGAGGATATGAAGGCTCTATTGGACGAGGTGGATACATGGGGGCAGATTATAAGAAAACAGATTATAAATCAGGTGGTTCTTCTGCATACAAGATGGCAAAAAAGCCGGCATACAAAAGTTCTTCTAAACCATCATTTGGAAAAGAATTTGTTGTAACAAAGGCCAACATAGATTATGGTGTAGGTGACAGAGTTTCTCATATAAAGTTTGGTGAAGGAACAGTTCTTGGCATCGAAGATGGACCAAGAGATTATCAGGTTACTGTAAATTTTGACGCATCAGGTCAGAAAGTAATGATGGCATCTTTTGCAAAACTTAAAAAGATAGATTGATTGTGCATTTGGGGCAAAGTGTAACAGACAGATTGGTGTACATTTTTTATGAATAATATAGTATAAATATAGCTGATATCAGCGGTTGTTAAAATAAAAAAAATAGTGGTAATGAATTATTAAAAATGATATAATTACCTTACTATAAGCGAAATAAATTTAAAGAGGTGAAGATAATGGATGAATTAATTAAAGGTGTAAAGATAGGAAAAATTATTGGCAAGGACGAAAAGAAGGATACTTGCAAAATCGTAGGAATCGTTTTAGCAGTTATAGCAGGCATCGCAGCTGTTGCAGGTGCAGCATATGGTATTTACCGTTTGGTAAACAAAGACTACTATGATGATTTTGAAGATGATTTCGATGATTTATTTGAAGATGATGAAGATGAGGATGACTTTGAAGATTAATTTTCAATTTAAAAACATCATAACTGCTGATTATTTCAGCACACATTTATAAAAGAGTTTCCGCCGTGAAACTCTTTTATTAGGATAAGGAGATTTTTATAGATGAAAAAAGGAATGGAATACACAGGAAAAGTTGTGGATTTAAGTTTCCCAAACAAAGGGAAAATAGACTGTGGTGAGGAAGGTATAGCCATAGTAAAAGGCACTATACCGGGACAGACTGTAAAGTTTGTGGTTTCTAAAAAAAGAACAGGAAAGGCAATTGGCAGACTAAAAGAAGTTGTTGAGAAATCTGAACTTGAAAATGTTGAGCCAAAGTGTCCACATTTTGGAATGTGTGGTGGCTGTTCATATCAGACTATGGATTATGACAACCAGCTTTCATTAAAGGAAAAAACAGTAAAAGATATATTGGATAATGCTGTAAAGCAGGATTACAAATTTGAAGGAATTATAGGTAGTCCTGTGAATTGGGAGTACCGAAACAAAATGGAGTTTTCTTTTGGTGATGAAGTAAAGGACGGACCACTTACCCTTGGTATGCATAAGAAAAATAGTTTTCACGATATTGTTACAGTAAATCAATGTCAGATTATTCATTCTGATTACAGAAAAGTATTGGATTGTGTGCTGGATTTTTGTAAAAGAAAGCAGTTACCTTTTTATAAGAAAATGAAGCATATTGGTTATTTAAGACATTTGCTGGTAAGAAGAACTTCTATTACAAATCAGATGCTGGTGGCTGTGGTCACAACTTCTGAAAAACAGTGGGAAGATCAGGCAAACTGGCAGGAATTGGTAGAAGAGTTGAAAGGTCTTGATTTAGATGCAAAACTTTGTGGAGTAATTCACATTATAAATGATGGTCTGGCTGATGTGGTTCAAAGTGATGAGACAAGAATTTTATACGGCGATGAATATATTTATGAAGAGTTGCTTGGATTAAGATTTAAGATTTCGGTATTTTCATTTTTCCAGACAAACTCTTTAGGGGCAGAGGTTCTCTACTCAAAAGCAAGAGAGTACATTGGAGATACTAAAGATATGACAGTGTTTGATCTTTACAGTGGGACAGGAACTATCGCCCAGATTATTGCACCTGTTGCTAAAAAGGTGGTTGGTGTTGAAATAGTTGGAGAAGCAGTTGAGGCGGCAAAAGTGAACGCCGGATTGAATGGTCTTGATAACTGTGAATTTATAGCAGGGGATGTTTTGAAGGTTATAGATGAAATCCAGGATAAGCCGGATATGATTATTCTTGATCCACCAAGAGATGGAATCAATCCAAAAGCATTGCAGAAAATAATTGATTTTGGTGTAAATAATTTGGTTTACATAAGTTGCAAGCCTACAAGCCTGGCAAGAGATTTGGAAATGTTGCAGCAGCAGGGATATAAAGTAGAAAAGGCATGTGCAGTGGATATGTTCCCCAATACAGTGCATGTGGAGACTATCGTGTTGCTACAAAAGAAAAACTCGTAGAAATCCTTTATTTTAGGCACTTTGCGAAACATTTTATGTTTACAGCAGAGGGCAAAAATTCCCGTAATAAGCACCTCAAAAACTATTTTGATGTTTCGGTGGTAGTTGATATCGGGTGTGGGAACACAAACGAAAAATAGCGGTTTTCACAGTATTACTTATCTATGTAGTGTCCACATTCGTCTTAAATTGCAGGCGACTGATGAAATAAGATTTTATAATAGGCGTATCATTAGAAATAGTGGTACGCTTATTTTTTGCTCAAATTTGCACCTTTGAATAATTTAGGACTTCCCTATATAATGAAGCCAGAAACGGAGGTGCTGTTTATGAAAGAGCAGACATATCATATATATCTGGATAGCCACGAAAAGACGACCTTATTACATAGCCTTGTGGAGCTGAAAAATCAGCTCATACAGCAAGGCAGATATACGGACTGCGTTGACGAACTTATCTTCAAGGTCATAAACGCACCTGTTAAGAGGTTGAGAATTGAATATGTTTAACCCAAAGGTTGAGCCGCTTATTCTTATTTTAGAGTAAGCGGCTTTTTTGCGTTCTCCACCGATTTACATAGCCGCCTTGACAAAGCGGCTAAATTTATGCGAAAGGAGGACGCACAAATGTCAAATTGCAAAGTAATTGCTCTGACCAATCAGAAAGGTGGTGTCGGCAAGACCACAACGGCGGTCAATCTGGGCGTGAGCTTGGCACAGCAAGGCAAAAAAGTCCTGCTTGTCGATGCGGATGCACAGGCTAACCTCACAATGTCACTTGGCTATCCACGACCAGACGATTTACCCATATCCCTTGCCACCATTATGCAGGACATCATCGACGATAATCCCATAGATGTTCAGAAAGGTATCCTGCACCACGGTGAGGGCGTTGACTTGTTACCCTCTAACATTGAGCTATCTGGTCTGGAAGTAAGGCTTATTAACGCTATCAGCCGTGAGCGTGTTCTAAAGACCTGTATGAACGAGGTCAAAAAGAATTATGATTATGTGCTTATCGACTGTATGCCGAGTTTGGGAATGTTGACAATCAACGCATTAGCGGCGGCTGACAGCGTGATTATCCCCACGCAGCCGCATTATCTTTCAGCGAAAGGTCTGGAGCTGTTGCTACGCTCCGTGTCAAAAGTCAGGCGGCAAATCAATCCCCACCTGCGGATTGACGGTATCTTAATGACGATGGTAATGCCACGCACCAACATTTCTAAGGAAGTGACTGCATTGGTAAAGAGTGCATACGGTCAGAACATCAAAGTCTTTGATTCCCAGATACCGCACTCCATCCGTGCAGTTGAAGCTACGGCAGAGGGAAAAAGCATTTTCGCTTATGACAAAAGCGGAAAGGTTGCCGCAGCTTATGAGCAGTTCGGAAAGGAGGTGGCGGACATTGGCGAGAAGCAAAGAAACAAAAATCGAGCTGACCGCTTACGATGACCTGTTTGAAACAGACCAGAGCCGTGAAGAAGCGAAGCTCAGCAAGATAAGGGATATTCCCATTTCAGAAATTGACGAGTTCCCAGACCATCCGTTTAAGGTTTTCATTGACGAGGATATGGAGCAGCTTGTCGATAGTATTAAACGAAATGGTGTAATGACTCCTGCGACTGTTCGGCTCAAAGAGGACGGACGGTATGAGCTTATCAGCGGACACAGGCGGAAAAAGGCGTGTGAGCTTGCAGGATTGGAAACGCTGAAATGCGAGGTTAAGGATTTAAGCCGTGATGAAGCCATTATTGTAATGGTGGAGAGTAACTTGCAGAGGTCAACTATTCTTCCGAGTGAGAAAGCCTTTGCCTATAAAATGCGGCTTGAAGCGATGAACAGACAAGGACAGCGTAACGATTTAACTTATTCTCCAATGGATAATAAGTTAAAAGGAACAACATCAGCACAAAGAATAAGTGAAAAAAGCGGTGACAGTCAACCGCAAATTTACCGCTATATCCGCCTTACCGAGCTTGTTCCCGAAATCTTGCAAATGGTCGATGACAGGCAGATTGCTTTTCGTCCTGCGGTGGAAATCTCTTATCTGCCCGAAGAACAGCAATACACTCTGCTTGAAGCTATGGAGTACAGCGACGCTACCCCGTCACTTGCACAGGCTATCAAAATGAAGAAGTTTATGCAGGATGATAAGCTCACGGACGAGGTTATCCAATCCATTATGGAGGAGGAAAAACCTAACCAGAGGGAGAAGCCTGCCTTTCGTGATGAACGGATAACCAAGCTCATCCCCAAGTCTATTCCCAGAGGGCAGGAATCGGACTTTGTTGTGAAAGCGTTGGAGTTTTACAACCGTTATTTACAGCGGAGCAAAGACCGTGAACGATAGCCACACACCGAGGGCGAGGTCTGCCTGTTTACGGTGGATAGCCATATTTTCGGTTTCCCCCTCTCCACACCTCTCCCCCTAACTACTACCAGTAACTATCCGAAAAAAGAAAATATATGAGCTGCCAACAGGCGGCTTTTTTCGGTTAGTAAGGAAAATTCAACTCAACAATAACAGGAGGTAAACGATGAAATTTCGTAGATTATTCAAAAAGGCTGCGGCTGCTCTTATGGCTGCGGTCACGGCATTGTCCGTTTTGCCTGCGACAACGGCGTTTGCTGCGGGCGATATAGGCACGATTTCTTTTACCCACACCTATGACAGCAGCGGCAATACGATGAGATACAATTCAAGTGCTGTCTTTGACGGCTATACCGCAGGCGGTACGGGAAAATACAAATACCGTATGTTTGTGGACGGAGAAAATGCGTTCTGTATTCAGCCGGGCGTACCGCTGAAAACGGGAAACACCTTGAAAAAGGCTTCCTCAGATACTTGGAACGCCCTTTCCACAAACCAGAAAAAGGCGGTTGGACTTGCCCTGCTCTATGGGTATCAAGGCAACCGCAGTCATCTGTCGGGCAGTGATGATGAAAAATGGCTTGCGACACAGACTCTTGTATGGGAGTTTGTAACAGGCTGCCGTGAAGCCACAGGCTCATATCAGCAGAACAGTACAAAGGCATACAGCCTGCACTTCGGCTCAAATTATCCCAACAGCGGAGCAAAGGCTGCCTATGACCAGATTGTTTCGCTGCTGAGTGAGCATAACACCATTCCGAGCTTTATGTCGGGCGGTAAAAATGATATTACCAAAGAGCTTGCCTACAAAGACGGCAAATACAGCATCACGCTGACGGACAAGAACGGTGTGCTTTCCGATTACAGCTTTTCAAGCTCTGACGGAAATGTGTCGGTATCAAAGTCTGGCAACAAGCTGACTATCAGCTCTGCCGTTGCCGTTTCTGGCTCTGTCCGCATTACGGCAAAGCGAAACGGCGTGCCGACAGTCAGCGACAGTGCAAAGATGATTGCTTACGGCGACCCGAACTTGCAGGATTTGGTAACGGGCGTTGAGAACGCCGATACGGTTGCCGCATATCTCAACATTGAAACGCCGACAGGCACGATTGCCCTGAAAAAGACTTCCGAGGACGGCGTTGTCGGCGGTATTCAGTTTAATATCAAGGGCGATAACTTCAACAAGACCGTAACGACAGACAAAGACGGAAATATTACCGTGGAGGGCTTATTCCCTGCCACCTATACCATTACCGAACAGTCCATTGACCGTTACGAACCGCAGAAATCCCAGACTGTAACTCTTATTGGTGGAAAAACGACCACGGTAAACTTCAACAACACCTTGAAGCGTGGCTCTCTGGAGGTTATCAAAAATTCCGAGGACAATCTGGTAGAGGGTGTGAAGTTCCACCTTTACGGAACATCTTTAAGCGGCTTGCCTGTTGACGAATATGCCGTGACCGACGCAAAGGGTGTGGCGAAATTCTCTGATGTCCTTATCAGCGGAGATACGCCGTATGTGGTTGAGGAAGTGGATACGGCTATCCGCTATGTCGTTCCTGCATCCCAGACAGCACCGATTGAATGGGAAAAGGTAACGAGCCGTACTTTTGTCAATGTACTCAAAAAGTTCAATGTGACCGTGACAAAATCCGATGTGGAAACGGGAACGGAACAGGGCGACGCTTCTCTTGCAGGTGCGGTTTACGGCATTTACAAGGGCGAAGAACTCATTGACACCTATACGACGGACGGAAACGGACAGTTTACAAGCAAGTATTATATCTGCGGCGACGATTGGACGGTAAGAGAGCTTACACCGTCCGAGGGCTACTTGCTCGACCCGACCATTCACAAAGTCGGTGCAGAGCCAGAGCTTTATACCGTGGAATATAACTCTACCGCCAACGATGTAACCGAGCAGGTCATTAAGGGAAATATCGCTATTATCAAACACACCGATGACGGCGAAACACAGATTGAAACTCCCGAAGTTGGAGCGACCTTTGAGGTCTATTTGAAATCGGCAGGCAGCTTTGAAAACGCAAAGGAAACCGAGCGTGATGTCCTCACTTGCGATGAGAACGGCTTTGCCCAGACAAAGGATATGCCTTACGGTATCTACACCGTCCACCAGACCTCTGGTTGGGATGGGCGTGAGCTGATGAAGGACTTTGATGTGTTTATCAGTGCCGACGGTCAGACCTACCGTTTCCTAATCAACAACGCCAACTTTGAAAGCTATATCAAGATTGTCAAGAAAGATGCGGAAACAGGCAATACCATTCCGTATGCAGGTGCAGGCTTCCAGATTTACGACCCGAACGGAAATCTCGTTACAATGACTTTCACATATCCCGAAGTAACGACCATTGACACCTTTTATACCACAGCAGACGGCGACCTCATTACGCCGCAGACTTTGGAATACGGCACGGGATATTCACTCGTAGAGGTACAAGCACCGTATGGGTATGTATTGAACTCCGAGCCTGTCTATTTTGATGTGGCACAGGATAACTCCACCGAGGAAAGCGGTATTACCGTGATTGAAGTGGTACGCTCCAATATGGCACAGAAAGGCACGATTACTGTTTCCAAATCTGGCGAGGTGTTCAGCTCCGTATTCGAGAATAACGGTCTGTATCAGCCGATTTTTGCAGTAAGCGGTCTTGAGGGTGCAGTTTATGAGATTACCGCCGCCGAAGATATTTACACTTTGGACGGAACGCTCCGAGCTTCCAAAGGCGAGGTTGTGGATACCATTACCACAGGTGCAGACGGTACGGCAAAATCAAAGGAATTGTACCTCGGAAAATATGAGGTCAAGGAAATCACAGCTCCGTTTGGAATGGTGCTGAATGATGAAATCCACTCTGTCGAGCTTGTTTATGCAGGTCAGAATATGGCTGTTACCGAAACGGCAACGAGCTTCTATAACGAGCGTCAGCGTGTGGAAATCGACCTTACTAAGAGCCTTGAGGTGGATAAAAATTACGGTATCGGCAATAATGGAGAAATCTTTGATGTAACCTTTGGCTTGTATGCGGAAAAGGATATTGTTGCCGCAGACGGCACGGTAATCTCTGCCGACGGCTTGATTGAGATTATCTCCTTTGACGAGAACGGCTATGGCAAGGCGACAACCGATTTACCGTTTGGCAGCTACTATGTCAAAGAAATCTCCACCAACTCCGCATATATCATAAGCGACCAGAAATACCCTGTAACCTTTGAATATCAAGGACAGGACACTGCAACCGTCCACATCACAGCAAATGACGGCGAAGCCATTGAGAACAAACTCATTTACGGCTCTGTCAGCGGTAAGAAATCAGATGAGGACGGCAAGGCGTTAGGCGGTGCGGTCATCGGTATCTTTAAGGCAGGCACAGAGGAATTTACAAAAGAAAATGCTATCCAGACTACCACATCAAAAGATGACGGTAGTTTTTCTTTTGCCAAAGTGCCCTATGGTACTTGGATAATCCGTGAAATCGAAAGTCCGAAAGGCTTTGTACTATCCGAAGAAGAAATCGCCGTTACTATCGGCAAGGTGGACGAGGCTGTGGAAATCGAGATGGTCAACTACTTCATTAAGGGCAACATTGAGCTGACAAAGGTGGATAAGGATTATCCCGACAACAAGCTCTCTGGTGCTGTCTTTGAGGTGTTTGCTGATACCAACGGCAACGGCGAGTTTGACAAGGACGATGAGCTTCTTGGCGAAATGACCGAGCTTGACGGTGGTGTTTACCAGATGAAAGACCTCCGCTACGGAAAATATTTTGTCCGTGAAAAAGCAGCCCCGACAGGCTTCGTCCTTGATGAAAATGTCTATACCGTATCCATTGATGAAAACGGCAAGACCTATGTGGTGGAAAAAGAAGCAGGAAAAGGCTTTGTGAACGCCGCACAGGCAGGCTCATTAAAAATCGTCAAAACATCTTCCGACGGCAAGGTTGAGGGCTTCTCTTTCCGAGTAACAGGCGTGAACGGCTATGACAAGACCTTTACGACTGACCGAAACGGCGAAATCTTCGTTGAGGGCTTGAGAATTGGTGATTACACCGTATCCGAAGTAAACGACAAGGCTTCCGCAGGATATATTCTTCCTGCCGACAAACAGCTCACTATCAAGGTAGGGGCGACCACGATTGTCCAGATGCACAACGAGTTCAGAGATACCCCGAAAACGGGCGACGATTTTAATCTGGGCTTGTGGGTAAGTCTTTCGGCTGTTTCCCTTGCAGGTGCAGGAGTGCTTGGCTTTATCGGCTTTAAGAACAGAAAGAAAAAGGAGGATTAAGGAATGGACGCTAAAACGATTGTTGCCATAGTGCTTGTGGCGTTTATCATCGGTGCGATGATATGGCTCAATATCCGAAACAGGAAGAAGAAGTAACCCGATTTTGCAGGAACGGGGCGGCTTGCCACAACGAGCCGCCCTTTTCCTATTTATATGGAGGTGTACGATGAGAAATCTCAAAACCATTGAGGGCAAAGTGAAAGCCATTCTTGAAAAAGACGAGGAAGCCAGAAACGACGATATGCTGTTGTATCTAAAGGTGTGCAATACCTGTTTGAAAGACACAGGTGCAATGCCCTTTGCGGAGGTAATGTCGCAGTACCGTTATCTTGGGCTTCCGAGCATTGAGAGCGTGGGCAGGACAAGACGAAAGCTGCAGGCAAAATTCCCAGAGCTTGTAGGGAGCGTCCGTGTGCAGAAGCTCCGTGCCGCAGGCGAAAAGGCTTATCGGAAGTATGCCAAAGAATGAGAGGTGCTTATGAACGAAGAAAAACGCATAAACGGCGGTTATGAAATTATCGAGAGCTGTACTATCGGGAGTAACGAGCTTGTCATTGGTCATAACCCAAAAGCTCCTAATCCGTATGTCTGTTGGTATTGTAAAAACGGCAAGGAATATTTTTGGGGCTATTACTGCAATGAGCTGTCCTCTGCCAGAGAAAAGCTGAATGAACGGTATAAAACCGAGTGTAATATGCCGTACAATCAGCCCCAGAAAAAGCAAAGGCAGCGTGATGACCGTGAGCGATAAAAAGAAAATATATGACTGTACGACCTGTCCTTATCCCCGATACAAGGACGGGTCTATTATTTTCTGCGATGTCTGTATCAAAAAGATTTTAGACGAGCAGAACGAGAAAAAACGAAGAAAGGAGCAGCCAGATGGAGAATGAAGAAAAGCGTATGCTTGGCGATTATGAGGTCAGGCAGAGTATCCATATCGGCAAAAAAGAGGTTGTATTCGGTGTAAACGAAGCAGATAAATATCCCTTTATGGTCTGCTTCTGCACCTATGATAATCCGTTTTCCGCAGCGTGGGCAACAGAAGCGGTGGGTACGGACGATTATCTGGAAGCAATGCAGATATTTACTGACCGAGTGCAGGCACAGATTGAAGTCGTCAAAGAGGAGCAATCCCGATTTGATTTTGATATGACCCCGTTTACCACAGAGGATTGTATTCCTGATAACCGAAATGAGAGCATTGTTGGCAAGGTGGTGGTTATCAATGCAGAGCTTAACCGCTATGAATATCAGCACTCTGCCTATCAGCTTGTATTGGTGGACGGCGGACACGGTGCAATTGGCGGCAGAGGTCAGGCGGTGTTTGGTACTTGCCTTGCAGACGGTAAACGAGCCAGATGGGAAAGGTACGATGTGCTTGGTGTTATCAAGCCAGAGAAAATGCCAGATTGGGCAAAGGAAGCCGTTGCTAAAATCAAGAAACAGGAAAAAGCAAAGAAGCCTAACAACAAGGAGGAACGATAAATGGCTGTAAATCAAAAAGCAATTAAGGTCTTGAACAAGATTTTTGAAGCAGGCTTTACCGATGAAAAAGAGATTTCCGCTATGACAATGGACGATATTCTCTCTATGCAGGGTATCACGGTTGCCGACATCGGGCTTATCAACGACCTGCAAAAGAGTATCAAGGCAAATAAGGTCATTTCTTTTCTGGGCGGTGGTGCGGAATGAGTACTGAGCTTATAAATCGCATAACCGTGAAAAAGGACGGCGTATATATTTCGTCTCACAGTTCCAATGACACAGCCCCTTTCCATTCGTGGCGTTGTAAAGGATTGTCGGAAATCTATGCCGCCGAGGGGCAGAAAGGTCTTGACCGTGAAATTGTCTGTATGCTCTATGAATATGCACAGCTTCGTGGCTCACACAAAAGCCTTGACCGATACCGCTATGCAATAGACAGCTTGCAGGCACAGAAAATCTACAAGAAATACAGCGATATGATTGATGAACGCTATGAGAGCTTGGACGAAGCCGATAAGAAAACCGTTTGGTATAAGCCCACCGAAAAGGCAAAGGAATACCGAGCGTATGAGTCTGAAATGCGTAAAAAGATGTATTGCGAGATTGCCGAGAGGTGTGAGGAATACGACAAGAAACAAAAAAGCCGAGATTTAGAACGATAAGGAGGTGTACGAAAATATGGCTGCGAAGTATCAGCTAATTACAGAACTGTATCAGCGTACAGGTGCTGCGGTTTCAAGGAATCCGCAGGCGTGGCAGAGCTTTTTGTCCTCTGCCTGCCGAAATTATAAGTGTCGCTTTGACGAGCAGCTCTTGATTTTCGCTCAACGCCCCGACGCTACCGCTGTAACCACGCTTGAAACTTGGAACAGACAGTTTAAGCGTTGGGTAAATAAGAACAGCCGTGGAATAGCGGTGTTTGATACGAAAGGTCGCAGGAATACCCTCAAATACTATTTTGATGTTTCCGATACCCACGAGGGATATTATAACAGCCGCCCTGTTCCGATATGGCAGATGAATGAGCGATACGAACAGGCGGTCATAGAACGGCTCTCCGACAGGTTTGGGGGTTTAGAGGGTAATGACTTGGGCGAAGCTCTTATGCAGACCGCTAAAAACGCCGTTGAGGACAATCTGCCCGATTATCTGGCACAGCTTAAAGAGTGTACGAAGGACAGCTTTTTAGAGGAACTTGACGACTTCAATGTTGAGGTTATCTATAAGCGGCTTGCAGTAAACAGCGTTGCATTTATGCTGATGAGCCGCTGCGGTCTGGATACAGGCGAGTATTTTGAGCGTGACGATTTTTCCGACATTATCAATTTCAATACCCCTGCCACGATAAACGCTATCGGACTTGCCACAAGCGATATTTCCGAAATGGCACTCCGAGAGATTTCCCAGACCGTCCGAAATGTGCAAATTGCAGAGAAAAGCCAAAATCGCACCTTTGCACAAACAGCCCGAAATCAGTATGATAAGGGCAGAAAACAACCCGAAAGGAGCAACGATAATGAGCGAAATCACTTACACGAAACAGGGGGATTATCTTATTCCCGACCTAACATTACCGACAGAGCCAGAAATTCAGCTTGGCAGGTACGCTATGATGCACAGGGATTATCTGGAGCAGAACAAGCGAGTGACTTATCTCAATCTGCTGACATCGGGGAAACTCTCCGAACATCTCTACCAGACCGAACAGACCGCACTCCAGAGATTGGAGCTTCTGACGAAGCAGCTCTCCGAGGAACAGGGCGTGACGGAGGAGCTGAAAGAGAAAGCACCGATGCAGTGGGTAGGAATGATGAACAATATCCGCAGTCAAGCGGAGGAGGTCATCTTGACCGAACTGATTTACAAGTAAGCATTGCCAACGAAGATGAGGTCAGAGCCAATCTCCCCACAGTGGATGAACAGATTGAAATGATGGTTGAAGCAGAGGAAGAAAAGTCCTCTGCTTTTTCCGTTTCACAGGAGGATATTGACTCTGTTCTGGTAAAGGGAAGCGATTTTCAAGACGGCAAGTACCGTATTTATCGTCAGTTCTGGAAGCACGAGGATAGCAAGAAGAATATTGAATTTCTTAAAAAGGAATATGGTATCGGCGGCGGTACGCATTTCTATCCAGACGGTACACAGGGCGGTGCTTGGTTTAGTGGAAAAGGTATTGCCATAGAAAAGCACGGTTCATATACCGAACCCGATGTACTTCTCCCTTGGTCAAAGGTTGAAAAACGCTTGCGTGAGTTGATAGTGAAGAATAAATGCTATCTCAATCCAAAAGAGGAAGAACATTACGCCGACTATCTGGAAAAGGTCGAAGCTCCGCAATATGAGATTGAGAGTCAAAGGAAGATACGGCGACAGGTTTTTATTGACTCAAAGCGTGACCTGCCCCCTGCCGACAAACGGGATACCCTTGCGTTAAGGCTTTCTGACTTTATCAGAGATTTGGACGGTTATGAGAAAGCCTTGCTTTCCAATGTAGAACGCACAGACCTATCCGATGTGACTGCCGAACAGATGGAACAGCATTTATCCGACCCTGCCACCGTTCAGCAGCTCATTGACTTTTTGAAATTGGTACAGGGCAAGACAAGCGATGTTTACAGCCGCAGCAATGCGTGGCGTTTCGGGCAGGAGCTTTTGGAGCTGCATCCTCTGCACTACCTCTATCACGAGGGCGATGTGGTGTATATCGGTGCGGATAAGTATGAGGTAGTGACCATTTCCGAGGACAGCGTTTCTCTGCAAAATGTGGAGTTCCCGCTGTTCGGCAAAGAGTTGAGCCGTGGCGACCTTGAAGAAAAGCTAAAGGAAAATGCGGCAAACGACCACTTGAAAGTAGTCGTTACCGAGAAGCAGAAAACAGAAACACTCTCTGAGAAAAAGCCAGACAGTTTGACATTCTCTATCGGTTTTTCGGAACACCCTGCCTTTTATGATAAGGAGTTCAATGACCGTTTTACCAATTTGAGCTTTGCTCTTGGGAATAAGCTGCTTGGCGTTCTGGACGAAAAACAGCACCGTGAGCGTGAAGACGATAAAAATATCGGTTGGTATCACAAGACCGATTTTGAGATTTCCGCTGTTTTTGACGGTGAGGACTTCCACTATGACGGGCGGTTTGACATTGGCGACGGCGAGGGCGATTTGATTGCCCATATCAAAAATTACTATGATTACTGCCTATCCCCGAACTGCCCCTTTATCCCAGAGTGGAAAAAGCAAGGCGAGGACTACTACCGAGAGAAGATGGAGAGCTTGCGTTTCGGGCGTGAGCAGTTCATTCCCTATCTGGAGCAGCACACCGAGCTGACGAAAGAGGACGAAACGCTCCTTGCCGAGATAATGGCTACCGAAAGCGAATGGTTTAGAGTTCCCGAAGAAGCGGAGCAATCTGAAGATACACCACGCTTTACCGTGGAGCAGACCTCAGACGCATTTGACGAGCCGTTTATTATTCGTGATAACAATGTTGTTTCCGATACACAGGACGGCAGATATTACGATATTGACGGTATCTACCAGACTTTTAACAGCGAGGAAGAAGCACAGGCGGTTGCGGATACGCTTAATAGTGCGGAAGCTCCTGCCCCTGCTATGGAGCAGACAGACGACCTCATCGGCAAGGAAATCACGCTTGATAACCGCCGCTATGTCATCGAAAGTGTTGGAAAAATCAGCGGCGATGTTTCGATGCGTGACATCACATTCCAGAACGAAGCAGGCTTCCCGATTAACCGTGTGGAGAAGCTGCCCCGTGTCCGTGAATGGCTTAAAGCACAGGAGCAGGCAGAGTCACTTCCCGAAAAAGAAAAAGCTCCTGCCGTTACCTCTGACCGCAGCAACTACCGTATTACCGAGGATACTTTAGGTATTGGCGGAGCAAAGGAAAAGTTTAAGGCAAATATGGCGGCAGTCAATCTCTTACACGACCTTGAAATCGAAAACCGTCTTGCCACACCCGAAGAACAAAAAATACTTGCAGGATATGTGGGTTGGGGCGGTCTGTCTATGGCGTTTGATGAGAACAATGCGGCTTGGGCAAATGAATTTAAGGAGCTGTATGTAACCCTCTCTCCAGAGGAATACCGTGCCGCAAAAGAGTCCACGCTGACTGCCTTTTATACTCCGCCTATTGTTATCAAGGCAATGTATGAAGCACTTGACCGTCTGGGTTTCTCCGAGGGCAACATCTTGGAGCCGTCCTGCGGTACAGGCAATTTCTTCGGTCTGCTTCCCGACAGTATGGAAAAATCAAAGCTCCACGGCGTAGAAATCGACTCTTTGACAGGCAGGATTGCAAAGCAGCTCTATCAGAAAGCGAATATCGCCATAGAGGGTTTTGAGAAAACAAAGCTGCCAGATGACTACTTTGATGTGGTGCTTGGCAATGTGCCGTTTGGAGATTTTCGGGTCAATGACAGCCGATACAACGCCCAGAATTTCCGCATACACGATTACTTTTTCGCAAAGGCATTGGATAAAGCCCGTGCCGGTGGCGTTGTGATGTTCATTACCTCAAAGGGTACGATGGATAAAGCGAGTCCAGAGGTGCGGAAATATATCGCCCAGAGAGCCGAGCTGTTGGGAGCTGTCCGTCTGCCCGACAATACTTTTCGGGCAAACGCAGGCACAGAGGTCACAAGTGATATTCTCATTTTGCAGAAGCGTGACCGAGTAATCGACATCGAGCCAGATTGGGTACACCTTGATACGGACGAAAACGGCGTTACGATGAACAGCTATTTTGTTAAACACCCAGAGATGGTTATGGGCGATATGGTAATGGAAAGCACACGCTTCGGGAAGATGGACGCTGCCTGCAAAGCGAAAAAGGATATTCCCCTTGCCGAGCTGCTCCACGAAGCCGTGCAGAACATCAACGGCGAAATTCCAGAATATGAGATTGACGAAATCTCCGACGGGCAGGACGAGGCTATCCCTGCCGACCCAAGCGTTAAAAACTTCTCCTACACTCTGGTAAACGGCAAGGTGTATTTCCGTGAAAACAATGTGATGACCCCTGCCAATCTCTCAATGACTGCCGAGAGCCGTGTAAAAGGCTTGGTGGAAATAAGGGATTGTGTGCGGAAGCTCATAGCATACCAGACCGAGGATTATCCAGAGGAACTCATACGCACCGAGCAGGAAAACCTTAACCGACTGTACGACGCCTACACCGCAAAGTACGGTCTTATCAACAGCCGAGGGAACTATCTGGCGTTTGCTTCGGACGAGAGCTACTTCCTTTTATGCTCTCTGGAGGTGCTTGACGACGAGGGCAATTTCAAACGGAAAGCCGATATGTTCTCCAAGAGGACTATCAAGCCCCACCGTGCCGTGACTTCCGTGGAAACGGCAAGCGAAGCCCTTGCAATCTCCATCGGAGAAAAAGCCCGTGTGGATTTGCCGTTTATGGCGAAGTTGACAGGCAAGGAACAGGCGGAGCTAATCCGTGATTTACAGGGCGTTATCTTTAAGATACCCCAATCCGAGCCTGCAAAATATGTGACCGCAGACGAATACCTGTCTGGCAATGTCCGCAATAAACTTGTGATTGCAGAAACGGCGGCAAAGACAGACCCAGAGCTTATAATCAACGCCGAAGCACTCAAAAAGGTTATTCCAAAGGATTTGAGTGCAGGCGAAATCTCCGTCCGACTTGGTGCTACTTGGATACCGCAGGAGGATATTCAGCAGTTTGTTATGGAGCTTTTAACTCCGTCAAACTATGCGGCAGGCAAAATCAAGGTACGCTACACAGCGATGAACGGCGATTGGTTTATCGAGAATAAGAGTTCCGATTACAGCAATGTCAAGGCGGACAGCACCTACGGTACAAAGAGGGCTTCCGCCTATCGTATTATCGAGGACACGCTTAATCTGCGTGATGTGCGTATCTTTGACTATGTTTACGACGAAAACGGCAACAAAAAGGCAGTATTCAACCACAAGGAAACCACGGCGGCACAGGCAAAGCAGGAAGTTATCAAGCAGGCGTTTCAGGATTGGATTTGGAAAGACCCCGAACGCAGAAACCGCCTTGTCCGTTCTTACAACGATACCTTTAACTCTGTCCGCCCCCGTGAGTATGACGGCAGACATATCACTTTCGGAGGTATCAGCCCAGAAATCACGCTCCGACCTCACCAAGTCAATGCGATTGCCCATATCCTTTACGGCGGCAACACGCTCCTTGCACACAAGGTCGGTGCAGGCAAAACCTTTGAAATGGTCGCAGCCGCACAGGAGAGCAAGCGGCTCGGACTCTGCCAGAAATCTATGTTTGTTGTACCAAATCACCTTGTCGGTCAGTGGGCTTCCGAGTATCTGCGATTGTATCCGAGTGCCAATATTTTAGTGGCACGAAAGCAGGACTTTGAAACCGCCAACCGTAAAAAGTTCTGCGGCAGAATAGCCACAGGCGATTACGATGCGGTCATCATAGGGCATAGCCAGTTTGAAAAAATACCGATGAGTATGGAACGCCAGAGGGAGCAGCTCCAAAGACAGCTTGACGATATAGAGATGGGCATTGACGATATTCAGAAATCCCACGGCGAACAGTTCACGGTCAAGCAGCTAATGAAAACCCGAAAATCAATCCAAGCGAAGCTCGACAAGCTCAACGACACCAAGCGGAAAGACACCGTGATTGATTTTGAGGAATTGGGCGTTGACCGTCTGTTCATTGACGAAAGTCATTTTTACAAGAACCTGTACCTCTACACCAAGATGAGGAATGTGGGCGGCATTGCCCAGACCGAAGCACAGAAAAGCTCCGACCTCTTTATGAAGTGCCGCTATCTGGACGAAATCACAGGCAGCCGAGGTACGGTATTCGCAACGGGTACGCCTGTTTCAAACTCAATGGTGGAGCTGTATTCTGTTCAAAGGTACTTGCAGTATGACACGCTGATGCAAAACGGCTTACAGCATTTTGACAGTTGGGCGTCCACTTTCGGAGAAACCGTCACGGCTTTAGAGCTTGCCCCAGAGGGTACAAACTACCGAGCCAAGACGAGATTTGCCAAGTTCTATAACCTGCCAGAGCTTATGCAGATGTTCCGAGAGGTTGCGGACATTCAAACCGCCGATATGTTGAAGCTCCCCGTTCCAAAGGTCAATTACCACAATATCAAGACCAAGCCGAGCGAGATACAGACAGAAATGGTCGCCAACCTTGCCAAGCGAGCCGAGAAAGTCCGTGCCAGAGCTGTTGAGCCGAACATCGACAATATGCTCAAAATCACGAATGACGGGCGAAAACTTGCACTCGACCAGAGAATGATTGACCCGATGCTGCCCGATGACCCCGACAGCAAGGTCAATGCCTGCGTGGATAATGTCTATCGTATCTGGGAGGAACACGCCGACACGAAAGCAACGCAGCTTGTGTTCTGCGACCTCTCCACTCCGAAAAATGACGGCAGCTTTAATATTTATGATGATATTCGGGGGAAGCTCACCGAGCGTGGTATCCCTGCCGAACAGGTACGGTTTATCCACGAAGCCACCACCGATGCACAGAAAAAGGAACTGTTTGCAAAGGTACGAAGCGGCGAAGTCCGTGTGTTACTCGGCTCTACCCCGAAAATGGGAGCAGGCACAAATGTCCAAGACCGCCTTATCGCTATTCACAATTTGGATTGTCCGTGGCGACCCTCTGACCTCGAACAAAGGCAGGGGCGAATTGAAAGGCAGGGCAATATGTTCCCAGAGGTTGAAGTTTACCGCTATGTTACCGAGCAGACCTTTGATGCCTACCTTTATCAGTTAGTGGAAAGCAAGCAGAAATTCATTAGCCAGATAATGACAAGCAAAAGTCCTATCCGTTCTGCTGAAGATGTGGACGAGGTTGCTTTGTCCTTTGCGGAAGTTAAAATGCTTGCAACAGGCGACGAGCGTTTCAAAGAAAAAATGGATTTGGATATACAGGTATCGAAGCTCCGAGTGCTGAAACAGAGCTATCTGTCCGAGCATTACGACCTTGAGGACAGAATTTTACAGCAGTTCCCAAAGCTGATTAAGGAGTATGAGGAACGCATTACAGGCTATGAAGCAGATACCGTCCTTGCCGAACAGCACAAGCCACAGGGCGAGGATAAGTTCTGCCCGATGACCTTGCAGGGCGTGACCTACACCGAAAAAGCGGACGCAGGACAAATGCTTCTTGCACTCTGCAAAGAAAATCCGCTGTCAAAGCCTACCGAAATCGGCAGTTACCGTGGCTTCAAGTTGGAGGTTTATTACGACCCTGTTAATTCAAACTATTGCTTAAATCTCTGCGGAAAGAGCAGGCACAAGGTTGAGTTAGGCTCGGACGCTCTCGGTAATCTGACCCGAATTGAGAATGAGCTGTCAAGACTTCCTGCTATGCTTACAGCCGCAAAGACAAGAAAGGAGGAAATTGTTACACAGCTTGAAAATGCAAAGGTCGAAGTCAAGAAGCCTTTTGCATTTGAGGAGGAGCTGAAAGAGAAAACCGACAGGCTGAACGCTCTCAATATTGAGCTGAATTTGAACGAAAAAGACCCCTCTGCCATTGACACCGAGCCAGAGCAAGACAACGAACTTCCCGAAAGAAAAAATAAGGATTTGGAACGGTAACGGCATTTGCACATTTGTATTGTGGAAATCTGGGCATTATAATAGGTATAGATTAGCAAACAGCGGAGGTGGTAAAGGTGTCTGGCGAGTTCAGATTTGAAACATTTGTAGATGTCCACAGCAATATTTTTAACGAGTATCTCAGCTCTGTCATAGCAAAGCTCTCAAAGGAAAACGAGGAATACCGTGCCGTGCAAGTCGAGATTGAGAGCCTGTATGAGAAATATCCAAAGGTGTTCGGCGTGTTCGATACGGAGAAGTCTGCGGAACTGACCGAGGAAGAATGTGCGGCTCTCATTGAGGCAATGGAGCTGAAAAACAAGCTTACGGATATGGAAATGCAGTCCGTCTATTTTCGTGGCTGCTATGATAGTGTAGGGTATCTCAAAAAAGCAGGAATTTTATAACGGACTGACCGAAGAAAAAGGCGGCATTAGCGTGAAGCTGATGCCGTTTTTACATAGCCAGACGGAGATGCTGTTTCTGTCTGGCAGTTGTCAAATCGCTCAACAGAGTTGAAATTTTCATAGATATGTGGTATAATTAGAGCTGCAAACTTGAATTTATAGAACTGTGAAAAGTAAAGGTGGTAATTTTGTGGTTAAATATTGTATGAATTTAAGTGATGAAAAAAAAGAAACTGCAATTAAAATTGCTTTGGAAAGTAAAGGAAATGTTCGCAAGCGTAAGATAGCGGTTCCGCTTCTGATGATTTTGGGTATCGTCATTATTTTTAGTAGCATATTTTTAATTATAAATTCTCCTGCTATTTTATGGTATATCTATATGGTGCTTGGAATAGTTTGTCTGCTTCTTGCGTTTAATGCAAAGTCTTTTCAAAAATTTGTATTGAAAAAAGCGGAGTTACTCTTAGATAAGTCTTTTCGTACTGGAATTGTAGAGTATCATTTTGACGCTGAAGGGATAGAAACAATTTCCCAGATGGGATATAGCAAAAATTATTGGACTGCATTTAAAGAGTACGGTACTATGGGGCAGTATATATATGTTAAACGAAAAGATAATAAAATGGTTTTGATAGATAAAAATGATTTGTCTACTGGGGAGTTAGAAGAATTGACTCAACTATTGTTAAATAATGTCAAAATGTAAATTCCAGTTCACAACTTCATATCCCTACACACAAAGCAGTTAGTCTTTAGGATTGACTGCTTTTTTCTTGCCAAAATTCCAGTTTGTCGCTGACCTGCCCATCTAAAATTGAATACAGATTTACATAGCCGAGAGGTTTTCTTAACGGAAAATCCCTCGGTTTTTTCTATTTCTGGAGGTGATTTTATCTATTGAGAGTATCAAAACCCTATGTTCAGCTTGACCCTGCCGTGATTGAGCAGGCACGGCAATTGGACTTGCTGACTTATTTGCAGCACTATGAGCCGAGTAATCTAAGGCGTGTGGCAGGTAATGTTTACTGTACCAGAGAACACGACAGCTTGAAGATTTCCAACGGCAAATGGTATTGGTGGTCGAGAGGTTTCGGCGGCGTTTCCGCCCTTGATTATCTCATCAAGGTCAAGGAGTATTCCTTTGTGGAAGCCGTGCAACAGCTCACAGGCGAGGTCGGTCATTGGATACCGCCGCCCCCTGCTCCAAAGAAAGACGAGCCGAAAGAGCTGTTACTACCGAACAGATTTAAGAACTGCGACAGAGTGATACAGTACCTTTTCGGGCGTGGCATTGACTATCAGCTCATACAGGACTGCGTTGCGGACTGTACGATTTTTGAGAGTGCCGAGTACCACAACGCTGTTTTTGTTGGCAAAGACGAAAGCGGAACACCCAAGTATGCTGCCTGCCGCAGTACCCTCGGAAGCACTTTTAAGCAGGACGCATCGGGCAGCGATAAGCGGTATTCGTTCCGACTGTTGGCGAAAGAGCCGACAGACACGGTGCATTTGTTTGAAGCCGCCATTGATTTATTGTCCTATGCCACCTACCTCAAATGCGAGGGCAAGGACTACCGAAAAGAAAATCTGCTCTCTTTGTCGGGCGTGTATCAGCCCAAGAAAGAGATACAGGACAGCAAAGTGCCGATTGCTCTGACCACATTTTTGAAAGAAAATCCGCATATCAAGACCATCATTTTGCATTTGGACAATGACAAAACAGGTCGGCTTTGTACCGCTGCATTGAAAGAACTGCTCAAAAAAGACTATGAAATCGTTGATGACCCTCCGCCTGTCGGCAAGGACTTCAACGATTTTTTATTGTCCTATTTAGGTATGGAACAGCAAAAGACGAGCCGTGAAAGGAGTGATGCCCGTTGATTGTCCGCTGAATTATTTGCCCCAAAGCCAACAAACCAAATCAATTTTAAGAACGAAAGTGAGGAATTTACCCAATGAAAAAGTATGATGTAACCCTGCGAGGACACTATGAAAAGACTATCTCCGTCTATGCGGACAGCCCCGAAGAAGCAAAGAAAAAGACCGAAATCGTCCTTTTCGATACCGACCTTATCGACTTTACCGACGACGATTTTGTCTGCGGCGAAGCCGACATTACCGAGTCTTTGACGGACGGTTGCGAGGACAATGAGGACGAGGACGCCTGTCTTGAGTATGAGGATTGTTCGGAATGTCCGTACTTCTGCCCCGTATGCGGAGAATGTGTGTACGAGGACGAGTGCGAAGATTAAGTCTTACCAAGCACTGAATTTGGTTATCCAGACTGCCGTCTGGAAACAAATTCGCTTGTTAGGGGCTGCCCCTAATACCCCAATTTAAAGAGAGGAGTTTTTAAGAATGAGCGAGCTTTTGTTTTTCATTATCGGCACAGCACTCGGCAGTCTGACAGGCGTTGTGCTGATGTGCCTTTTACAGATAAACAGGCTCTCCAAGAGAGAGGAAGTGGAAAATGCGAAAACGAAATGTGCAGGTACTGTTCCGCTTGAATGAGGAAGAAGCAGAGTATCTCCAGACCCTTGTAAAACGCTCTGGGCGTTCCAAAGAAGCGTTGCTCCGTGCAATGGTCAAAGGGTATCGGCTCTGTGAGAAGCCAGACCCAGAGTTCTACCAGATAATGCGGGAGCTGTCTGCCATCGGCAACCGTATCAATCAGCTTGCAGTCAAGGCAAATGCCCTCGGCTTTGTGGACACGCCGATGCTCCGTGAGGAAACGGAAAAGTGGCGGCAGTTCCAGATAGATGTCCGCAAAAAATATCTGCTTCCGAAAGGAAAATCAGACTAATGGCGGTCTGCGAGATATGGGATGTACGTGGCAGGCTCGACCACCCCATCGACTATGCCGAGAATCCAGAAAAGACAGCCAACCCGAAATACACCGAAGCGGACTTGCAGGCTCTCGGAGATGTGATGAAATACGCTACCAACGGCGACAAGACCGAGAAGCAATTTTTTGTCACGGGCGTAAACTGCGACACCGCAACCGCCAGAGATGAAATGCTGATTGCCAAAGCACAGTGGAACGATGAAAGTGAAATTGTCTGCTACCACGGTTTCCAGAGCTTTAAGTCTGGGGAGCTTACGCCAGAACAGGCTCACGAGGTCGGTGTGAAACTTGCCGAGAAAATGTGGGGCGACAGATTTCAAGTCATTGTCGCAACCCACCTTAACACGGACTGTCTGCATAATCACTTTGTGGTCAACTCCGTTTCCTTTGCGGACGGCAAGCACTACCACGACAACAAAGCAAATCTGCGTCTGCTCCGTCAGCGTTCCGATGAGCTTTGCCGTGAATATGCCCTGTCCGTGATTGAACACCCAAGCGGCAGGAAAAAACCATACGCCCTCTATCAAGCGGAGAAGCAAGGACTTCCCACCAGAGATAATGTGGCACGGCAGGCGGTTGATGAAGCTATCTCAAAATCATTTACGCTCAAAGACTTTGACCGATATATGGCGGAGATGGGATACCGATGCAGCTTTGACCCTAACCGCAAATATTGGACGATTATCGGCAGAGGTTGGAAACGCCCCAAGAGGTTATACAAGCTCGGAGAGGATTACACCAACGAGAGAATTATGGAGCGTATTCGTGAAAACTCCTATGCCGTAAAGTTCGCCCGATTTACCGAGCCGACAAAGCAGATAAAGGTCTATCGGCTCAAAGGCTCTTTGTCTGGAGCGAGAAAAATCGGCGGTCTGCGTGGACTGTATCTCCATTACTGCTATAAGCTCGGTATCCTGCCCAAAGGCAGAAAACAGAATTATGCGAAGCTCCATTATCTTCTCAAGGATGACCTGATGAAGATGGACGCTATCACAAAAGAAGCAAGGCTGCTTTGCCGCTGTCACATTGACACCGCAGAGCAGCTTTCGTCTTATCAAGGCTCTTTGGAAACGGAAAAGAATGAGCTGACCGAACAGCGTAAGGGGCTTTATTCCCAATCCCGTAAATTAGACGGAAAAGAAAAAGAAGCGGTCAAGACTCAAATCTCCGACATTTCAAAAAGGCTTGGCGAAATCAGAAAGGAGGTCAGGCTTTGCGAGGGTATCGCCGCCCGTAGCGGCACTCTCAAAGAAAAATTACAGGCAGTACGGGCAGATGAACAGGAAACCAAACGAAAGGAGCTGATGAAGAATGAATACAGGCGGCGATGCGGCGGAACAAATCGTGAGAATGAGTTTAGAGGGATTTGAGGTTGCCGCAAAACTGACAGGAGCAGGTGCGAAGAATATCGCCGTGCTTCTGTATTCCATTCTCAAAGAAGAACAGAAAACCAAAGGTAAAGCAAGGCTGACGAGTATGCTCCGTTCTGGCAAGGAGCTGAAAGTCTTTACCATTAAGAACGAGGACTTGAAACGCTTTACGCAGGAAGCGAAAAAATACGGCGTTCTCTACTGCGTTCTGGCAGACCGTAAGAACAAAGACCCGAAAGCCGAGGTCGATGTGATTGCCCGTGCCGAGGACGCATCGAAAATCAGCCGTATTGTGGAACGCTTCAACCTTGCTTCGGTGGATACTGCTTCCATTGTGACGGAGGTTGAGAAAGCCAAAGACGAAAAAACCGATATGCCAGAGCCAGACATCGGCGTACAGGAAAAGGCAGAGAAAGATAAACTGCTTGACGCTCTTATGGGCAAGCCAACGCAAAAGGAGGAAAACGCTCCAGAAAACCCCTCGGTGGCAAAGACAGAAAAATCCCCTCCGTCCGAGCCTTTATCCGAGAAGCCAAGCAAGTCCGCAGAGGGGGCTACTATGACTGACAAGAAACCGTCCGTCAAAGAGGAACTGCGGAAAATCAAGGAGAGCCGCAAAGAGCAGGAAGCCGACGCCCCTGTTGCCCAGGACAAAAGCAGAGCTTCTGACAGGGCAAAAGGTAAGGTCGGCAAGACCGAGCATAAGCAGCCACCGAAAAGAAAAACCCCGAAAAAATCGAAAGGAGAAAGATAAACCCTATGAGTATTTATGATGTTTTCAGCGGCGGCAATAAGCCGTATGACAAAGAACAGTGGGCGGCACAGAAACAGGCGGAACGTAAGGAAGCCTATGAGCTGATTGATAACACCTGTTCAGAAATGGCAGTCGGCGGCGACAGCTTCCGTCAGTATCTTGATGTGCAGGGTCGCTTTGACCGCTATTCCGTCAACAACGCCATTCTGGTATCGGCACAGATGCCTGAAGCCGCACAGCTTAAAGATAAGGCGTCTTGGAAACAGAGCCGTGTCTATGTGAACAAGGACGCACAGAAAATCACTATCCTTGAGCCGAGCAAGGAATATACCCGTGATGACGGCACAAAGGCGGTATCCTATAACGCCAAAGTCGTCTATGACATTTCCCAAACCTCTGCAAAGGACAGGCAGGAAGCCGCAGAGCCGAAGTCAATGCGTGAGCTTGTGTCCGCAATGATTGACGCAAGCCCCGTTCCGTTTCAGCCGATGGAGAATCTGGAGTTGCCTGCCTATTATGACAGCGGACAGCAGACCATCTTTATCCGCACAGGCTTAAATGAAGAACAGCTTTTTGTCAGTATGTCAAAAGAGGTGGCTGCGGCGGTCTTTGATTTTAAGTACAACGAGAGCCGTGATGCTTCCGACTTCAAAGCCTACTGCGTTGCCTATATGGTCAGCTCCCGTTACGGCGTGGACACCAGAGGTTTTAATTTTGACCGACTCCCGAAAGAGTATGCCGAAATGGAAACGCAGGACTTTAAGGGCGAGCTTGGCTCTATGCGTGATGTTCTGGGCGAGGTGCAGTCAGAAATGTATAAGAGTATGGAAAAGAACAAGCCTGCCAGAAACAAAGAACAGGAACGGTAATCGGAGGTGCAGCCTATGAAAGAAGAACGATACCACATCGCCCTTGACAGGTACGATAAGAATATCGTTTTAAATGCCTTAAACAATCTGCGGAATCAGCAAGTACGGGAGGAACGCCCCACCGACCCTGTGGACGAGCTGATAGAAACGGTGGCTCACGCTCCCACACGAAAGGTCAGGGTGATGCCCTGCAAGTGCCGTGAGGAACGATAACGACAGAAAAGCGAGCCTAATCTTTGCAGTCTGTGGCATCGTTCCTGTGGCGTGGTTTGCCCTGCTGATAGCACCTTATGTCGGCGGGGGCTTAGTGGAAATAGTGCAGAACTTATCCAAAGCAATCGAGCATCCGTTTTCCATAACGGTATGTGAGGACAGCTTAAAAACTGTCCTTATTTTTCTGCTTGCTTACGGTATGGGTATCGGTATCTATCTCTCCACACGCAGGAACTACCGCAGGCGTGAGGAACACGGCTCTGCAAAATGGGGCGACGCAGGGGCAGTCAACAAAAAATATCGGGATAAAGACCTGTCAGCAAATAAGCTGCTGACCCAGAATGTTCGTATCGGTCTGGACGGGAAAAAGCACAGAAGAAATCTGAATATCCTTGTGTGCGGCGGCTCTGGTGCAGGCAAGACAAGGTTCTTTTGCAAGCCGAACGCTATGCAGTGCAATACCTCAATGGTAATTTTAGACCCGAAAGGCGAAATCGTCCGAGATGTAGGCGGTCTTTTGGAGAAGAAAGGATATGAGGTGCGTGTACTTGATTTAATCAATATGCAAAAGAGCTATTGTTACAATCCCTTTGTGTATCTAAGGAACGACAACGATGTGCAGCGGCTTGTGACCAATCTCTTTAAGGCGACCACGCCGAAAGGAAGCCAGTCGCAAGACCCGTTCTGGGATACGGCGGCAAGTATGCTCCTGCTATCTCTGGTGTTCTATCTGAAATATGAAGCACCGCCAGAGGAACAGAATTTCCCGATGGTAATGGAGCTTCTGCGTGCAGGCGAAGTCCGTGAGGACGACGACAGCTATGTAAGCCCTCTGGACGAATTGTTTGACCGTCTGGAGATGGTAAACCCAGAGCATATCGCCTTAAAGTATTACAGGGATTACCATTCTGGCTCTGCAAAGACCTTAAAGAGTATCCAGATAACCCTTGCGGCAAGGCTTGAAAAATTCAACTTGGAGAGCCTTGCAAGTTTAACCGCAACCGACGAGCTTGACCTGCCGAGTTTGGGCGAGAAGAAAGTCGCTTTGTTTGCTCTGATACCCGACAACGACACGAGCTTCAATTTCCTTGTGTCGATTTTATACACGCAGCTATTCCAACAGCTTTTCTATCTTGCCGACCACAAGTACGGCGGAAGCCTGCCCGTGCATTGCCACTTTATAATGGACGAGTTTGCCAATGTTTCGCTGCCCGATGACTTTGATAAGATACTCTCGGTTATGCGTTCCAGAGGTGTGTCGGTCAGTATCATTCTGCAAAACTTGGCACAGCTCAAAGCATTGTTTGAGAAGCAATGGGAAAGCATTGTGGGCAACTGCGACGAGTTTTTGTATCTGGGCGGTAACGAACAAAGCACACACAAGTATGTGTCGGAACTTTTGGGCAAGGAAACCATTGATACCAACACCTACGGAAAGAGTACGGGGCGAAGCGGTAACTATTCTACCAACTATCAAATATCAGGGCGTGAACTGATGACACCAGACGAAGTGCGTATGCTTGATAACCGCTACGCACTTCTTTTTATTCGTGGAGAACGCCCTGTTATGGACTTTAAGTATGACATCTTAAAGCACCCGAATGTGAAACTGACAACTGACGGAGGTCAGCCGCCGTATATCCACGGTGAACCGACGCAGGCTGTCGCAACCCTTGTATTTGACAACGCTTTGATGAAGAACGCTGTAAGCGTAAAGCCTGTTAAAACATCTTATGAACTTCTGTCCGAGGAGGACTTGGAGGAACAATTGAAAATTTAAGGAGGATTTATCTATGAAGTATTTTAACAAGAAGAACACCCAGAACAAGGAAACCACCAAACTGCCGATGACGGGCAAGTTAAAAAAGGGATTTCGTCATTACTGCGTGGCGGTACTCGCTGTCACAATGGTACTCGGAACTTCCGTGACAGCCTTTGCTGCCAACGACCCGATTACCGTAGTCAACAACCTTTCCGATTTTATCTTCGGTTTAATCCGTGCTGTCGGTATGATTTTGCTCGGCTTCGGTATCGTACAGATTGGTCTTTCGCTCAAATCTCACGACCCGTCCCAGAGAGCAAACGGCTTTTTGACCCTTGCAGGCGGCGTCATCATTACCTTTGCAAAAGAGATTTTGACTCTTATCACAGGCTAATATCAGACAATAAAAAGACACAAGACAGAGCTTACGGGGCAGATCCGCTTTGCGGTTTGCTCCGTAAGGCTATTTTAAGAACGGAGGTGGTTTAAGTATCTGATAATTGGGTCGTACAGAATTTAGAAAACGCTCTGAATACTTGGAATGAGAAATTAGCGGAAATATGGCAGCTCGTTACCCAATCTCCAGAGCAGTTTAAGGGCGGTACGATATGGTCAGTTATCGTCAATATCCACGGTGCGTTGCAGGCTATCGGGCTTGCCCTGCTCGTGCTGTTTTTTGTCGTGGGCGTAATGAAAACCTGCGGCAGCTTTGCAGAAGTCAAGAAACCCGAACACGCATTAAAACTCTTTATCCGATTTGCCCTTGCCAAAGGTGTTGTAACTTACGGCTTGGAGCTGATGATGGCTCTGTTTAACATTGTGCAGGGCGTGATTTCCACCATAATGAATGCCGCAGGCTTCGGCACGGCGGCACAGACGGTATTACCGCAGGAGATTGTAACCGCCGTTGAGAACTGCGGATTTTTTGAGAGTATTCCGCTATGGGCGGTCACGCTTATAGGTGGTCTGTTCATTACGGTGCTGTCGTTCATTATGATTATGTCGGTTTACGGACGATTTTTTAAGCTTTACCTTTATACCGCAATCGCTCCCGTGCCGTTATCTACTTTTGCAGGAGAGCCGAGCCAGAGTGTCGGCAAGAGTTTTATAAAAAGCTATGCCGCCGTTTGTCTGGAGGGAGCAATCATCGTCCTTGCCTGCATTATCTTTTCTCTGTTCGCAGCCACGCCCCCTGCGGTTGACCCCAACGCTGCGGCAGTATCAATGGTGTGGAGCTATATAGGAGAGCTTGTATTTAATATGCTTGTTTTGGTTGGTGCGGTCAAAATGGCAGACCGTGTTGTCCGTGAAATGATGGGCTTGTAAAGGAGGTGCAACCTATTGGAAGTCAAGATAAATAAGGAAATCCGTAACTACACGGAAAGTATGTTTTTTGGACTGTCACTAAGGCAGTTCATTTTTTCTGCCCTTGCCTGCGGCGTGGCTGTAGGTCTATTTTTCCTGCTCCGTCCGCATTTCGGAACAGAAACCCTCAGTTGGGTATGTATCTTAGGTGCTTCGCCCTTTGCGATGATGGGCTTTGTGAAATACAACGGTATGACCGCCGAGCAGTTTGTCTGGGCGTGGATTAAGTCAGAGTTTTTGATGCCGAAAAAGCTGATGTTCCTGCCAGACAATCTCTACTATGAAGCATTGAAGCCGAATATCGAAGCCCGTGAGAAAGGTTTGCCTGTTGCTCAAAAGAAGCAGAAACGGCAGACGGCGAAGGCAGAGAAAAAGAAACCAAGAAAATCAAAAAAGCGTAAGGAGGCAGACTATGATAAAAACGCTTAGAAACCTGTTCAAGCAGGACAAGGAGAAATTTGTTGTGCCGAAGTCGGTGCAGGCGGTTATCCCCATTAAGACAATCTGGGAGGACGGCATTTTCCTTGTGGGCAAGAACAAGTATGCAAAGACCTTTAAGTTTGAGGATATAAACTATGCCGTGGCAAGCCGTGAGGACAAGGAAGCGATGTTCCTTGAGTATTCGGAGCTTCTCAATGCCCTCGACAGCGGTGCGACCACGAAAATCACTATCAACAACCGCCGCTTGAATAAGGCGGACTTTGAGCAGACCATTTTAATCCCTATGGCGGAGGACGGTTTGGATAAGTACCGCACAGAATACAACAAAATGCTCCTTGATAAAGCGACAGGAGCTAATTCTATCGTGCAGGATAAGTATGTGACCATATCCGTCTGCAAGAAGAATATCGAAGAAGCACGACACTACTTTGCCCGTGTGGGAGCTGACCTTATCGGGCATTTCTCAAGGCTCGGCTCAAAATGCACCGAGCTTGACGCAGAAGAAAAGCTCCGTATCTTCCACGATTTCTACCGCACAGGCGAGGAAACGGCATTCTGCTTTGATATGGTGCAGAGTATGAAAAAAGGTCACGATTTCAAGGACTATATCTGCCCCGATACCTTTGAGTTTGAAAAGGACTATTTCAGAATCGGCAACCGATACGGGCGTGTGATTTTCCTCAGAGAATATGCTGCCTATATCAAGGATAGTATGGTAGCCGAGCTTTGCGAGCTGAACAGAAATATGATGTTGTCCGTGGATGTCGTTCCCGTTCCCACAGATGAAGCGGTGCGTGAGGTGGAAAACCGTCTTTTAGGTGTGGAAACTAACATCACGAACTGGCAGAGAAAGCAAAACCAGAACAATAACTTTTCGGCGGTCATCCCTTATGACCTTGAACAGCAGCGGAAAGAAAGCAAGGAGTTTTTAGATGACCTGACCACCCGTGACCAGAGAATGATGTTTGCGGTGCTGACAATGGTGCATACGGCGGAAACTAAGGAACAGCTTGACAATGACACCGAAGCCCTGCTTACTACGGCAAGAAAGCACCTCTGTCAGTTTGCGGTGCTGAAATATCAGCAGATGGACGGACTGAACACGGCTCTGCCATTTGGTGTGCGAAAGATAGATGCTCTGCGTACCCTTACCACGGAGAGCCTTGCGGTGTTTATCCCGTTCCGTGTGCAGGAAATCTATCACGAAAACGGCGTGTATTACGGACAGAATGTAATCAGCAAAAATATGATTATCGCCAACCGCCGCCACCTGTTGAACGGCAATTCCTTTATCCTCGGCGTGTCTGGTGCAGGCAAGTCCTTTACGGCGAAAGAGGAAATGACGAATATCATTCTCACAGACCCTAACGCTGATGTGATTATTATAGACCCAGAGCGAGAATATTCGCCCCTTGTGAAAGCGATGCAGGGCGAGGTCATTCACATCTCTGCCACAAGTGAAAACCATATCAACGCTATGGATATGAACTCCGATTACGGCGACGGTGCAAACCCCGTTATCCTCAAATCGGAGTTTATTTTATCCCTCTGCGAGCAGCTCATCGGCGGTAGCACTCTGGGAGCAAAACAGAAATCCATCATTGACCGTTGTACGGCGAGTGTGTACCGCCACTATCAGCAGGGCAACTATATGGGAGTGCCGCCGACCTTGCAGGACTTTCGTGAGGAACTGTTAAAGCAGAACGAGCCAGAAGCACAGGAAATCGCCCTTGCGATTGAGCTGTTTACGGACGGGTCGCTTAACACCTTTGCGAAGCATACCAATGTTGACACTCACAGCCGCCTTATCTGCTATGACATTCTGGACTTGGGCAAGCAGTTACAGCCTATCGGTATGCTCGTTGTCCTTGACAGTATCTTAAACCGTATTACGCAGAACAGAGCCAAAGGCAGGAATACCTTTATCTTCATTGATGAGATTTATCTGCTGTTCCAACACGAATACTCGGCAAACTTCCTCTTTACCCTCTGGAAGCGTGTGCGTAAATACGGGGCGTACTGTACGGGTATTACCCAGAATGTGGACGACCTGTTGCAGAGCCATACGGCGAGGACAATGCTTGCAAACTCTGAGTTTATCATTATGCTCAACCAAGCGTCCACCGACAGGCTTGAGCTTGCCAAGCTCCTTAACATCTCCGACCTTCAGATGAGCTATATCACGAATGTCGGTGCAGGACAGGGCTTGCTCAAAGTCGGCAGCTCTCTTGTGCCGTTTGTCAATAAGTTCCCACGCAACACCGAGCTTTACAGGCTGATGACAACCAAGTTTGGGGAGGTTTAGGAACGCCAAGAGAAGCCACCAAAAGTAAATTTTTTATGTCTGGTTGTCAGCCCTCTTGATTTTTTGATTGACTGTTGTTATAATATACTTGCATAACTCCCAGAGAGTTGTGCAAGTATAATAATATAACTCCGAGGAAATAATGAAAGTATGGAGGTGCTTTTATGGCTATTGTAAGCGATGAACAGGTCATTAAGGTATTACGGCAATACAATCCGTGGTGGCGTAATCCGTCTGCAATCAAAGAGGAAAGCAAACCGCAGAAGCGACTTGCCTATTATGAAGCACTCAAGATGATAAAGCATAAAACGCTCCGCCGTTTTGCGGTATTGTCTGGAGCAAGGCGTGTGGGTAAGACAACGATTATGTACCAGATGATAGATAATCTGATTGACGAGGGCGTAAGTCCGAAGAACATTCTGTATGTGTCTTTTGACAATCCGATTGTAAAGCTCGTCAATGTAGAAACGGTGCTTTCCATTTACGAGTCACTTTACCCTATCGAGGGAACAAAGTATATCTTCCTTGATGAAATCCAATATACGGATAATTGGGAATTGTGGATGAAAGTCATCTATGACAGCAGAAAGGATATTCGTCTGACCGCAACAGGCTCTGCAAGCCCGATACTGGAAAAAGGTGCAACGGACAGCGGAACGGGCAGATGGAGCGTCTTGAAGATACCGACAATGTCATTTTATGAGTATTGCCGTCTGCTTCAGCTTGAAGAACCGATTTTGCCAGATAGCTTAAAACTCACAAAGCTCGTGAAAATGAGCAATGCGGAGCTTGGCGACCTAATGGACAGATTTGCTCCGTTAGAGGGGCATTTCAACCGCTATCTGATGATTGGCGGTTTCCCAGAGCTTGTATTGTCCGATGATGATATTTACGCTCAACGAATGCTTCGTGAAGATGTAGTTGATAAGGTAATCAAGCGAGATGTGCTTACCCTGTTCAATATCCGCAGTCCGCTTTTAATGGAAAAGCTGTTCTTATATCTCTGTATGAACTCAACGGAGATTTTCAGCGTAACCACGGCGGCAAAGGAATTGGAAAACACTTCGGTCAGCACGATTGACGGCTATATTGAAGCTCTTGAAATGTCTAACCTTATTTATCTGGCAAAGCCAATGGATGTGGGAAGTAAGGGAGCATTAAAGGGCAAGCCGAAAATCTTTATTGCCGACGCAGCTATCCGCAACGCCGTGTTGATGATAGATGATGTGTTATCCGATGAAAAGGAACTCGGAGCAATGGTGGAAACCACCGTGTATAAGCATATCGTATCTTTCTATCAAGGCAGTACGGCACAGCTCGGCTATTTCAGAAAGGCAAAGGACAACCAGAAAGAGGTTGATGTGGTGGTAGAGCTACCCCGTGAGAAAATTCTCTGCGAGGTCAAATACCGCAACAATTCCCATATTCCTGCAACCGACGCTATTGTTGAACTTTGCAAGGACGAAAAATCAAAGGTAACAAACGCTTTTCTTGTAACAAAGCAATTAGACGATTTTGGCATTGCAAAGCACGAAACAGCAGTACCGATTTTGCGAATACCTGCCATAGCATTTTTGTATCTGTTAGGAAAGGCAGAAGCAGACGGACAAAACGGAAAAATGTAATATCGAAACCAATTCAGCGTAACGCTCACTTTTTTACAAGGTGGGCGTTCTTTTTTTACCAAAAATCGAAAGGAGAATTTTCAATGTCTAATATCCGATTTCGCTCTGCAGCTCATCGGGATTTCTTTCTGGAAATGATGAACAAGAGCAAAGTAAACGACTGTTATCACAGAGCCTTTTTCTATGTAATGGGCATTGCCGCCGAAACAAGGGCAAATATCAACCAGATGTTTGATTTTAAGACGGATTGCATTGAGCCAGAGGGTATGCACGGCGGCTGGCAGACAAGCGGTACGGTCAAGGTCTGCCACCTTGCCTTTAACCTCTGGAACGGTTACACGGAAAAGGAAAACGGACGGTATTTTACGCCAGATGAATTATTCTGTTGTGAATATGCTCCGTACTTTGTTGAGGGTATTAAGGTAAGGTATCCCGAATATTGCAGGGATTTACCTGCACCGAAACAGCAGACTGAACATTCACGATAAGAAAGGACGAAGCTATGAAAAAATATGTAATGCAGATTTGTATTATCGCCGCCGTGTGCCTGTTAGGTGCGACGGCTTTTTGCGGTTATCACATTTATGACCATTATGCACACGAAGCGGAGCAGACAGAAGCCTTTGAGCAGATTGCCGAGGTTGTGGAGCAGGCTCAAACAGGCGAAGAAGCTCCGCAAGTTCCGCTTAACGAGGAAGAAACTATCCTGCCAGAGTACGGGGACCTTTTCTTGCAAAATCCCGATATGGTAGGTTGGATTTCCATTGCCGGCACGAAGCTCAACTATCCTGTAATGCAGACACCGAATAATCCGAATTTCTATCTGAAGCACAACTTTGAAAAGGCATACAGCGATTTAGGCACACCGTATATTCAAGAAAACTGCAATATCGCAGAGAGCGACAACCTTGTTATTTACGGTCATCATATCAAGGGCGGCAAAATGTTCGGAGCTTTGAATGATTACAAATCCAAGAGCTTCTATGAGGAACACAAAACCATTCTGTTTGATACGCTGACCGAGCAGGCGGAATATGAAATCGTGGCTGTATTCAAGACCGTTGCGTACAGTTCCGAGGGCTTCCGCTACTATGATTTTGTCAATGCGGAAAATGCAGAAGCATTTGACGAATATATCGCCAAATGCAAGGAACTTGCCCTGTACGATACAGGCGTAAGTGCTGAATACGGCGACAGGCTGATTACGCTCTCTACCTGCGAATACTCAGCACAAAACGGCAGACTTGTGGTTGTGGCGAAAAAGGTATCCTGATGTGACCGCAAAACTTCTGGGAAAGGAGGTTTTGTATGGCTGATATAAAGACCAGAGATGCGGTCAAGGGTACAATTAAGACCATTGACAAAGCCGCTATTGCTTCGGAGCGTATGAAAGCCGCTTATGCCAAGACAAAGGACAAGGCGGAACAGGGCTATTATGTCGATGAAAGCTCTGCTACCGAGTACGCTTCGGATAAGGTGTCCTATACCGCCGAGCGTGTGACGGAGGAAGGCGTACACCAATTTAATAAGCAAGGTCAGAAAGGTGTGCAGACCACAAAGGAAAATATCGTCAAGGCAAAGGATAAGATTGCGGATTTTAAGACGAAACGGGCGGTAAAAGCTGCCGAGCAGAAACAGGCACAGGCAGCTTCGGAACAGGTAGGCTCTGCCGTCCGTAGAGGAGCTGAAAGCCGTTCTGCCGTTCCCGATATGCCTGTCCAGACCATAAAGACAAAAAGACAGACAGAAAAGACGATTAAACAGTCTGTCCGAAGCACAGGCAAGACGGTCAAAACAGCCGCCAAAGGTACGGTCAAATCTGCCGAGAAAAGCGTGAAAACGGCACAGGCGACTTCTAAAGCGGCGATTAAGACCACCGAAACCTCGGTAAAGACCGCACAGGCGGCGGCAAAGGCTTCTGTGAAAGCGACCCAGAGGGCGGCACAGGCGGCGAAAGCCACCGCAAAGGCAACAGCCGAAGCGACAAAAGCGGCGGTCAGAGCGACCATTGCCGCTGTCAAGGCGATAATCGCAGGTACAAAGGCTTTGATTTCTGCCATTATTGCAGGCGGCTGGGTTGCCGTTGTTATTATTCTTATTATCGTGCTGTTCGGCTGTGCAGTATCTTTATTCGGCGGTGGCGGTAACAGTAATTCTTACACGCCAGTCAGTGCGGAGGTGGAAGCCTATGAGCCATTGATACAGCAGTATGCAAGGCAGCACGGCATTCCCGAATACACGGAGCTGATTAAGGCGGTGATGATGCAGGAATCTGGAGGGCGTGGGAATGACCCGATGCAGGCTTCAGAGTGTGGTTACAACACAAGGTATCCGAATACACCAAATGGCATTACCGACCCAGAGTATTCCATCAATGTCGGTATTCAGAATTTAGCCGCCTGCCTAAGTGCAGCCGAGGTGGAAAACCCGATTGATATGGAGCATATCAAACTTGCTTTACAGGGCTACAATTTCGGAAACGGCTATATCTCGTGGGCGAAAACGAACTATGGCGGTTATTCCTATGCCAATGCGGTGGAGTTTTCCACGACACAGGCGGAAAGGTTAGGTTGGGATAGTTACGGCGATACGCAGTATGTTTCCCACGTTCTGCGGTACTACCCATACGGACGGGCATTCACAGGCGGAGGAAATCAAGCCATTGTGGAGGTTGCCCTAACGCAGCTCGGCAACGAAGGCGGTCAGCCTTATTGGAGCTGGTACGGCTTCGAGGGGCGTGTGGAATGGTGTGCCTGTTTTGTATCTTGGTGTGCCAATGAGTGCGGCTATATTGATACAGGCGTTATTCCGAAATTTGCAGGCTGCGTGTTAGGCTCACAATGGTTTAAGGACAGAGGTCAATGGCAGGACGGCAGCTTTGAGCCGTCGGCAGGTCATATCATCTTCTTTGATTGGGAGGGCGACGGAGAAACAGACCACGTCGGAATTGTAGAGTGTGTCGAGAACGGAACAGTTTATACCGTCGAGGGCAACTCTGGCGATACCTGCCGCCAGAACAGCTATGCTATCGGAAGCAGCGTAATTTACGGCTACGGTATCCCTGCCTATTAAAAAAGGGCAAAAGAAAAACCAGAGGATTTTATTCCTCTGGCTCTTTTGCCTTACATAGACCGTTTACCGTTGCAAAATACTGAATGAATGGACAAATACGCGTGTGGACTTGACAACAGGGTGTTTTCTGCGTATAATAAGTATTACAACTGTAAGATTACGGAGGGCGAATATGAAGAATTTACCACAAATTTCCGATGCGGAATTTGAAGTGATGAATATAATATGGAAATATGCACCCATTAACACTAATGATATAGTTGAACAACTTTCTAAAAATAAAAGTTGGAATCCTAAAACAATACAGACAATGCTTTTTCGCCTTGAAAAAAAAGGCGTTATAACACACGAAAAAGAGAGTCGTGTGTTTGTCTATTCTCCGCTAATAAAAAAAGATGCATATCTTGAGAGAGAAAGGGACACTTTTATAAACCGCTTTTTTGATGGAGCGTTAAACCAAATGGTTGTTAGTTATTTGAATAAAAACGAATTGACTTCTAAGGAAATTGAGGACTTACAGGCGATTTTAGATAAGAAACGCCAAAAATAAGAGGTGGTGTTTATGTTCCTTACACGCTTTATAATTAGCAATGTTTTTAGTGTGTTCCTCATCGGTGCTATTTTGTTACTGAAAAGAGTATTAAAGAATAAAGTTTCGCTAAAATTTCATTATCATATATGGTTTGTGCTTTTACTTTCATTTATGGTTGCTTTTTTGCCAACAACCTTTTTCAAATCTATTGAATTGGGAAATATAACGCAGGAAATCACAGCTCCTGCGAACCATATAGAGGACGATACACTTATGCCTCCCGATATGCCAAATGATTGGAGATATGATTTTACAGATTTGACAGATAGCTCTGATAAAACGGTATTAAATATTGGGTGTAAAATATTCTGGATTATAGGTGTTGTGGTAGTAATTGCTTTTTACATTTCTGGCAATAAAAGGCTTAGAAAAATAAAAAAATTTACAGAGCCTTTACCAGATAATATAATGAGTGTGGTTAAAAATTGTTGTGAAAAGACAGCTATAAAGCGAAAAATATGCGTATTGCAATCAGATATGGTTACATCACCGTTGAGTTTTGGGTATCGGCAATCATATATTATTTTACCAAGCAAAGAGATACATACATCTTCCCAAAGAGAAATAGAGCACATTATTTTGCACGAATTAACGCATATTAGACACAACGACATATTAGTAAATCTTTGGCTCTGCATAGAACAGATGATGTTTTGGTTTAATCCGCTTATTTGGTGGAGCTTTTCTAAAATGCGACAAGACCGTGAAGCTTACTGCGATTGGACAGTATTAAATGGTTATGATACCGATGATGAGCGATTAGCTTATGGAGATACACTCTTACGATTTGCAAGCAAAAAGAATAACACATTGGTATATACTGCAAATGGGCTATTTAGTAACAAAAAGCAAATAAAATATCGCATTGAGAGAATAGCAGACTATAAGGCTGAAAGTAAATTGAAAAAAATTGTTGGTAAAAGTATTATTATGTTGTTGTCTTTTGCAACTATGTTGCAAGTACCAGCGTTTGCGGCAGTTGCTTCCGATTTTGGTCTGTATTACAATCCAAAACAAACTATGACTGTTATAGAGTTTGATTACAGTAGTCTGTATGGTGGTGCTGATGGCTGTGCAGTTATATATGATACGAATGCCAATGTTTATAATGTGTATAATAGAGATGCTATTACAAAACGAATTGCTCCTTGCTCAACTTGCAAAATATATAGTGCCTTAAATGCTTTAGAACAGGGAATTATTAGTGCTTCTGAAAACACGGTACAATGGGATTATCTCTCTCGTGATATTCCATCTTGGAATGGAAATCAAAACCTTAATTCGGCAATGAAAAATTCTGTTAATTGGTATTTTCAATATTTAGATAATTCAGTTGGTGCTGATGAACTTGAAAGTTTTTATAAACGAATAGGGTACGGGAACGGATTTATTGGAAATGATACTATGTATTATTGGAACGGAAGTAAGTTGAAAATTTCCCCGCTTGAACAGGTTGACTTGTTAAAGAAACTTTACAATAATAAACTCGGAGCGAACAAGGATAATGTTTCAGCAATAAAAGATGCTATTTTTATTGCCGAAAGGAATGGTTATAGGCTCTATGGGAAAACTGGTACTGGTAAAATAGGAAATAACGATGTTAGTGGTTGGTTTATCGGTTTTGTGGAAACTAAGGACAATGTTTATTTCTTTGCAGTAAATTTGCAGGATGACGCTAATGCAAACGGCAATGCGGCTGTTCTGACAACTTTCTCTATTTTTGAAACAATGGGTATAAAATTAAGTGAATAAAAGCAAGATGAGCTGTTAATTGCTAAAAATCAGCTTTAACAGCTCTATTGTTTAATTCAAACTATTACAAAAGTAAGATTTGAAGGACGATAAAAATGAAAAAGTATTTATTGGGAAGCTTATCAATATTGATACTATGCCTTTTAGTGGCATGCTGTACCGCTAACCGAGAAAGTGGTTACAACGGTAGAGATTTAGGCGATTATGACCTTGTTTATACAGAAACAATATCACCTAACGAAGAATATGTTGAACGAGAAGAAGACGTAGTGTATTATACCGTGAATGTTTATCAGAATAGTGATAATAACTGTGTTGTTACAGCTACATCAAACTCCCACTTCTTTGACGGACTTGAGTACGAATATCAATGCAATGCAAAACTATCAAAATCAGATATTAGTATAAAGTGGCTTACTATTATGGGGACAGAAGAAGCATCAAAAGAAAATCAATATATCATTGCGGATGTGATTTTATCAGCAGATGACAAGGTTGTAAGCGAACGAAAAATTAACTTTGCAAAAAAAGTTATTGAAAACATCGGCGATGTATTGAATAGCAAGGAGAATACAAAATGAACAAAATAGTTAATAAATTCTGGGGAGTGCTTCCTTTTATAATGATTGTATTTTGCGGTATTTTAGTAACTGCAATTGAAAAAGTAACAGACAATACATTTAGAATACTTCCACGCAATATATTGATATGCTTAGGAATAATCTGTTTTGGAGTATTGCTGTTATGGTTGAATACACGCAAAAAAATAAAAATGTCTGACCATCGCATATTTTCGCTTATTCTAAAAATTACATCAGTTTTTCTGTTTGTGGTTATTACCTTAATCTGTTTGTTTGTTATGGGGTTTTCGCACCGTCCAGAACATATCGTAACAAAAAATGGAGTAAAGATGGTTGCAAGTGTTAATAGCTATGAGTATGTAAATTACTATGAATATAAAAATATATTTTTCTATGGTCAAAATTTAGGATATGAGTATTATGGAAGCGGCGGTAATGACCCACTTGCTCAAAAACCAAAGCCAGACCCTATCCGCTGGACTTTTTATGACTTAAATGGAAATGTTATTGATAGCGGCTCTAAAGGTGACTATGAGGAGTATAATTATGATGATACTACGGGTACGACTGAAAGCCAGCAAGAAAACATATTGAAGCAAAAGGCAGATATTAAGGAGCTTGATTTTGAAGTCATAGAAAACAGGAGTGGCGAACTGGTTTTTTCTGTTTCCATAGATGACTTTATTGATAGCTATAACGGTTATTATTGGAACGATAAGAATATCCGCTATTTACTCCCCTCTACCGAATGGCGTTCTCAAATTTATGATACAGCTATTCATTCAAACTACGAAACTAAATATTATAATTTTACCGAAGATGAAAAAATATGGTCGCTTCCGACCATATCTGTTTATGTACCGACAAATAATGATTACATACAGGAAATCACGCTAAATTTTGATGACCATAGTTACACCAAACAAATGTACACATTGTATGAGGAAATGTGTTTTTATACATTAAGAGTGCTATTTCCCGATTGTTCAAGTGATAAGATTACCGAATTGTATATGTCGCTGAATAAATTGGCTTATGATAATGTTTTCCCAAATGAAAAAGGGTATAATAGCAATTCCACTCCGTGTGCATTGTATTACAAAAACGGCATAGGGTTATACCCGTATTTTGCTATCGGAGAGTGTGTTCATCTATGTATCATTCCAGTAACGCAAGAAACTATAAGTGACTTTGAAGCGAGAGGTGTGAGAATTTATGAAATTGAATAAAAAATTTTTTACCGTAAAATCTTACAAGTGTAATATAAGTTCGATGAAAGATATAAGGACTATTTTCTTTTTTGGAGTTATCTGTTTCAGTATGCTTATGATTTTAACAGGCTGCAATAATTCTGAACAAACAAATACATCACAGCCAGACAAAACCGTATCCGAAACAAAATTAGAAACGCAGATAATTACCAAAGCAAAAAATCGAAGTCTTGAAATAGCAAATTTTTATAAAAGCATTTATGTAAAAGCAGAAAAAACGACCTCTGATACTTTCCCTAATGAAACGACTATACCTCAAAAAGATATAGACGAAATCGAAAGTCTTTTAATCGAGCAAGGATACTCTGTAATAAATACGGACAATAAATATCCTGCATATCTTGAAAATAACGAGGGGTTTTATTCCTTTTGGAAATCAGTTTGTGAAAACAAAAAGGCTGAACAGGAATTTATAACCGTAACAGAGACAGGAGGATTATACTATTCGCTTATGTTATATTCCAACGGTGAAAAAAATCGTGTTTTCATATCTGTTGACTGGGACAAAAATAACGAACCAATGGTATCTTCAAACGAATATCAGACAATAACAGATTGGGAATTATCAGATAAAGGCGATTTCTATTATAAAAGTTATTTCACAGGAGTTCCTTTTGATGACTATGCATTAATACGATTGAAGCCAGTTGATAAAACGCTATATGACCTAACTGACAAGTATATTTCCCCGATTGGATATTTAAGCAATAATATGTTCGTCTGCGATTGGACTTCAGATGATTATGGAGACCTTGCTTTTAATGACCTCCTCGAGTTTTTCTATAAAGTGAAGTACAACGCTTACTTTAATGCACAAGACTATGAAAGTATATATGAGCCTTACTATCATTCAAATATACCCGCAGAATTATATGAAAAAACGGTTTTTCCCTACTTTGATATATCTCTTGAAGAATTTAGGGTGCGGAGCTTGTATGATGCCGAACACAATACTTATCCGTGGCAGGAAATTTGTTGCGAAAATGTAACATATTACCCTTCTGTTGAGCCAGAGGTAATTAGATACCAAGATAATAAAGATGGTACATTTACGCTAACAGTTAATGCTCGGTGTAACGATTACAAAACCGACAGACTGTTTACTCACGAAGTTATTATACGACCACTATCAGATGATGAATATAAGTATTTAAGCAATCACATTACATATAGAAGTGATTTTGAATTACCGCCAAATTATCCACGATTACCACCTCTGCGAATAAATAACGCCAGTGAGTAATTGGAATAAAAAAACAGAGGGGGTTATTCCTCTGTTTCTATCTTTACTTTGTGTAGACTTTTCACGGTAGCTTCAATAATGGATAGTTCTCTATCATCAAGGCTATCCAATAGGGCATCTATTTGTCTGCGAATTGTACTTTTGTCTATTTGTTTTTCTGGAAAAAGGTATTGGTCGGCAGATATATCAAACATCGTGATTAGCTGAATGAATAGCTCTATGCTTGGATATTGCCCCTCATTTTCGATTGCTTGGATATGTCTGGGAGCATATCCGATTATTCCCGAAAGCTGTTCTCTGGTCATTCCTTTAGCTTCACGGGCTTTTTTAATAGCCTGTCCTATCGGCATAAAGTCAAAGTTGAAATTGTTGATTTTCTCGTCCATAAGCTCACCACCTGTACACAATTCATCTGCTCTTATATTGTACAGAAATATGGCTTCTTGTTAAACGATGTGATATATCTCATAACAAGAGATTTAACCTCTTGTTATGAGCTGTATTGCTTCGCATTGATACAAGTAAAAATTTATTGTACAAGCCCACCGAATAAAAAAAACGGTGCTTTTGGTGGGCTGTTTCTTCATGCCCGATAGACAGTTTTCCCTCCAGACCCGTTTGAGTTTGGAGGGATTTTATATGTGTTGGTCAAGTACCACAGCAACGCTGCTTATCAGAAGCAGCAGTTACCTATATAGTAGCACGGATTAGCGAGGATAATCTGTTAAAAAAATCCTTGCTTCTGCGTGGCACTCTTATACCCTCAAAGTAGATGCTAAATATCTACATAATAGAAATAATAACGCCTATATCCGCATTGGCTTGACAGCCTTTGCGGTTTTTCTTTTGTCGTTTTTTGCAGAAATACGCCGCAGGGCTATTTCTGCCGTGGGATGCCGTTCTCCGCCTTTCAATCTGGATTTACAAAAAAATTCAGATTGGAGGTAACAGATTATGGCTTACAACAAAGCCAAAGAAGAACGGAAATGGCGGCTCTGGAAAGAAGCCGAAGAAAAGAAACTGCGGAGTTTAGGTGTCAGTGAGGATGCTATTGAACAGCTCCATATCCATGATTGGGCGGTTTTCAATTCCGACAGGAGGTATTATCAGCGTTTGCAAGACGCAGGTACATACCTTGAGGAGATTGCAGAACAAGACCAACCGATAGAAGCAAAAACGGTTGAGGATTTACTTGCCGACATTGAAAACGAAAAGCTCTATGCCGTTTTGATTAAAGTGGACAAGCAAACTTTACAGGCGTTATTGCTCAAAATGCAGGGCTATTCTACCCAAGAAATTGCATCGAAGCTCGGTATCACGGAAAAAGCTGTTTACAGGCGAATGGACAGGCTCAAAGAAAAAATAAAAAAGTTTTTTGAATAGAGGGGAAATTTGAGGTTTCCCACGGGCTACTGGGTGAGAGGACAAAAACTCTTACCCAGTTTTCCTTTGTGTGGCGAAGATTGGGCAGTTCCTTGACAACCGAATACCCATTCGCCAAATACTTCCTCTTTGTGATTGTGATGAGCATAAGCGTGTGCAGCAGTACGCCATGACCTGCCGAAAGGCAGAGAGCGATAAATGCCGACTCAAAATATCGGGCAGCTCCCGATTCCGCCATAACCCACAAAGAGAACAATGGTACTCCCGTCCAGTCACAGTCCGAGCGTGATTAAACCGTCGCAGGCAATGAGGGCGGCTCTGTCAGACCGACAGTTGGGGTGAAACTCCCGTGGTGTCAGTTCGCTGCTGACCGTTTGGCGACTTCCCATAGCATTTCGGGGTGTCGAGGACAAATTGAAATGCTTCCTATCATAATGCCAGACACAGGGCGGTCATAAGAACAGAGCTTTGTTTATATGCTCCCGACCTTAAATGCTTCCTTGTGTTTGGCTGTTACATAGGCAGGACGCTCCTGCCTAAATCCAAATGGGAGGTCAAACACTATGGAAAAAATTATTAAGCGTGGCGACATCTACTACGCAAACTTAAATCTCGTCATCGGCTCGGAGCAAGGCGGCATACGACCTGTACTTATCATTTCCAATGATATAGGAAACAAACACAGCCCGACGGTCATTGTGGCGGCAATTACAAGCCGAGTGCAGACGAAAGCGAAACTGCCGACACACACGATTGTCAATGATTTTGCAGGGCTTGATAAAGACTCTGTTATTCTGCTTGAACAAATCCGCACGATTGATAAACAACGCCTGCGAGAGTATTTAGGAACTCTTGACGGGCATTTTCTTGTTGCTGTTGATAAAGCTCTGGCTATTAGTGTTGCTTTATAAGATAGGAAACGAGGTGTTGCAATGGAACAAAGCAAGGAACAGAATTTTGCACATTACAGTATCCAATTTGCATGTTTGCAGAAGTTGAGAAAAAACGGTTTAATATCCGTAGATGAGTACGAAGCCATAAAAAAACGGCTGATGAAAGATTACAAGGTCATTTCTAACCTTGCAGCTTAACACTCGTCAATAAATTTTGGAGGTAAAAAATATGAGTGATGTGCAAGTAATTAAAGCAAATAAGAGTGAAAATCGTTTCCGTGGCAGAAAGGTTGAAATATTGAGAGTCGCTGCTTATTGTCGTGTCAGTACAGACAGCGAAGACCAGCTCAATAGCTATAAATCACAGGTTATGTATTATACGGATTTGATTAAGAAAAAGCACGACTGGTCTTTGGTTGACATTTATGCCGATGAAGCCATAACAGGAACGCAGGTAACAAAGCGTGAGGATTTTCAGAGAATGATTAACGATTGTATGAATGGCGATATTGATATGGTCATTACAAAGTCTATTTCACGATTTGCCAGAAATACATTAGACACATTAAAGTATGTTCGTATGCTAAAGGAAAAGGGTATCGCTGTTTTCTTTGAAGATGAGAATATCAATACGCTGACAATGGACGGAGAATTACTGTTGGTGGTACTCAGTTCAGTTGCACAGCAGGAGGTTGAGAACATCTCATCTAATGTCAAAAAGGGATTAAAAATGAAGATGAAACGAGGAGAACTCGTTGGCTTTCAAGGTTGCTTGGGATATGATTATCATAAGGAAACAAAAAGTATATCCGTGAATGAAAAAGAAGCTGAAATTGTACGCTATATTTTTAATAGGTATATTGAAGGTGCAGGTTGTACGGTTATTGCAAATGAGCTTGAAAATCTGGGATATAAAACAAAGTACGGCAGTTCAAGATGGGTACAGTCCACGGTAATCGGTATCATAAAAAATGAAAAATACAAAGGCGATTTGCTTTTAGGTAAGACTTTTACGGTTGACCCAATTTCAAAAAGACGATTAGAAAACTTTGGCGAGGAGGATAAGTTTTATATCCAAAATCATCACGAGCCTATTGTGAGTGAGGAGGTATTTGAGGAAGCACAAAAGATATTAGCAAAAAGAAATGTTAATCGTGGAGTACATCAAGATGGACAGAAGCGAAATAAATTTAGTAGGAAGTATGCTTTTAGCTGTATGATTAAATGTGGTTTTTGCGGCGGTACATTGACACGAAGAAACTGGCATAGCAGCTCCGCATATACAAAGACAATTTGGCAATGTGTTACCGCCACCAAACAGGGTAAAAAATATTGTCCTCATTGCAAAGGCATTCCCGAAGAAGTAATCGAAAAAGCCTTTGTAAAAAGTTATCAGCTTTTATGCTCTGACCAACAGCAAGTTGTGGAGGAATTTTTGCAGAAAGTCGAGGGCGTTCTTAACGAAGATACTTCTTTGAAGCGTTTACCAAAGATTGAAAAAGAAATGAATGATTTGCGTAAGCGAAAAGAAAAGCTCCTTGATTTACGGCTCGATACTACTATTGATAGGGATATTTACGAAAGTAAAAACCGAGAGCTATCAGAACAGTTGAAGAAGCTCCAAGAGGAGCAGGAGCAGTTGCTGGAGTTAAGTAAAAATCGAGAAAATACAAGAACACGATTGCGAGAATTTAGAAAAAACTTGAGTTCTGGTGAGATACTTGAGGACTTTGACAGAGTGGTTTTTGAAAGTGTAGTTGAAAAAATAATCATTGGAGGTTATAATAAAGAAGGAGTGGAGGAACCTTTGAAGATAACTTTCGTGTATAAAACAGGTATCCACTCTAATTTTAATGGAAAAGATTTTAAGCCAAAGCGTAGAAATGCTGCGGCTTTACATAGTGACGCAGAATTGTGTTCCTATGCAAGTGACGAGGCTGCCGAATTGTGTTCACATAGTAGTAACGACACATGTGGAGACGGTCTGTTTGTTGTCAAGAAAATATAAATAAAGGCTGAAAAGTAGCGCATTTCCGAGCTTTTTAAGGTTGGTATCATCAGAGAAGCATTGCGAAAAGCTCGGTTTTATCACATGCTATTGATAGGACACATGACGATTGGGGAATGACGTTTTTATATGTAAAAGACGATGTGACAATACCGACAAATCAGATTATTTCTGTTTTAGAGATATAAAAAATTACAAAAGGTGGTGTAATTTATGGGCGAATATGTAAAGAAGAAGAAAGACATGGTGTTTCAAAGCGTTGAATCACTACAACAGGTTGTAAATGTTGTAAATGAAGCAGCAGCAGCTGTAAATGATAAATCCCGTACAATTAGAGAAAGTGCTATTCCTGAAGTTCTTGCTGGAGCGTTAGGAGCTGGTATAGGCGGTGTTGGTTCCTTTGCGGCACTCTATGGATTAGGTTCTGTAGTAGGATTATCGGCTGCTGGTATTACATCCGGACTTGCTGCAGCAGGAAGCATTGTTGGCGGCGGAATGGTGGCAGGTGTGTTTGTTCTGGCAGCTCCTGTTGCTGCTTTAGCTGCTTGTGGAGTGGGTTTGGCATCATACTTGAAAAATAAACAGCTTAGACAGGAAAAAGAACGCTTGTATAAGGAAGCTCTGAAAAAACATGAAGCGATAATTCAAGCCTTAAAGTCTGAGGCGGATGCTGACAAAGAACGTCTTGATTATTTACAGAGCTTGAATATTCTCCTTACACAAGCAATAAAAGACTTAAAGAAAGATTTAGGTAAAGTAGCATGAGCAAATTTGAGTACACTGAATCAGAACAACAATTTAATAATGTTTTGCATCATCAGTCAAAGGAATTAAGCTCAATCAAAAGACCCGATATGTCATCAGTAGAAGCTTGCATTTCTGAAAGTGAAGCTTTACTGAAGGAATTGGGTATAGCCACAGATAAATTGCCGATAGTGGTTAATCACGAACCTAAAAAAGTCATGTTAGTTCCTACTTGGGAAGAATTATGTATTCAGGCAGAGAAGGAAGTTGGTGGGTCAACTGATTTAGAATCTTTATTTACAGATGAAGAATTAAGAATAAATCAAGCAGCTCTCCGTACCCTGAATGCTGATTACAATAGCATTCATAAGCTTGATAAAATAGATATTTCCATTTGTGCAACAGCCGGCATTTTAGGTGCTGTAATTGATATCTTGCTGGTAGGGATTCCGCAGAAAACTCCACAAGGATTAAAAGGTGGACCACTTGCAAATTATGTGAGAGATTGGTTCAATGAAAGATTTCCAGAGGAGGAAATGGAGAAGCTTGCTAACTCGAAGATAAGTAAAGTCTCCTTTGATGCTCAGGATAATCGTCATACTGCAGAATATGTCACTGGTTTATCTACATATTATCATAGACTGCTATCCCTTGGTCATGACCCTATTCTTGGACTGATATTTGGTGTGTATGATATTTTAACCGGAAAAATGACGACTATCGATAAGACTGGGAAAATAGTATCTCAGGTTATGGAAAACTATACTGACCGAAAAGAAAGTGATATTTTTGCTGCAATTGCTAAACAAATCATTCATTTCAAATCTGATATTACAACTTCTATGGGATTGCCGGCTCCGTTGATGGCTTTGTTTAACCTACTCCAGTTTGGCAGCATTGGAGAAGAAGAACAGACCATTGCTGAGATTGTGCAGGGAATGTATTATGAAGGTTATGATTTTATATATTTTTGTAGTATGTCAATGTCGACAATGATAATTGAAGTAATCATCAGATTAGGCTATGGCATTAAGAGGATTAAAGAAGGAAATTCTATAAAGGAATCGGTTCCTTTTTCATTAAATCGAGAAAAGCATCCAAAACTGTGCACTATGTTATTCATCGGACATTCTGCCGCTACTGCGGTGAACGCTGGAAAGGTTTATTTTACTAAAAATCCGATGGCTATAAATTATTCTCAATGGATAGCATTTGCTAAATATTCTTATAAACAATTGAAATGGGTTCTGCTGGAGAAACCAGAACTTAGAGATGCCTATGTTAGAGGTCTCACAGCTGAAGAATTGAACGAAGTATATACTGAAATAGATAATACCCTTGCGGAAATGTCTGAAGAGTATATAGTTGTCTTTAATTAAAAACAACTCTCCCGGCCATAATGGTCAGGAGGGTTTTGTGCGTTTATAAAATATTTTTGATATTTTAGGTTGAGTGTATAGAACAGTGGTGAAACTTAGCTGAAAAACACAAAATAAAACATACGAAAAATACAAAATAAATATCGTAAAATTTGATTGGACTACGTTTGTTAACATGCGTTGCTTGATGCAACGGACATAATTGTGTAGACTACTGTTATAAAAACGTAAGGAGGACAGAAATAAACGATGAGACAGTTTATGAACAGTAATTTTTGCGATGATACGTTATAAACATGGTGCATAGAAAAATAGTATAAAAGTATCTTGAAGAAATCTTATAAAAAGAGTTTCATTTTTAGAAAAATGAGAAAAAAGTCTTGTGTTGTGCAAGGCTTTTCTTTATTTGGGGAAATATGAAAAATAAATTCAATTGAAATATAAAATAGTCAGATTGAGAAATTGGCGTATTATAAAAAGCAAATTAAAATTACATTTAAAATATAATGTATGGTAAAATAAAAATATGTAAATTTAGAGAACATAAAAATAATATAGGGGTGAAATATGTGGATTATTTGTGGAGTGATTAGCATTATATTTTGTATTGGTGGTTGGATATTAAAAATTAAAGAAAGTAACAGGGCAGTATTATTATCAATCGGTTCGCTAGTATTTGTGATAGCTACACTTTTGGTGCAGTATAAAATGGCATTGGATTGGGTTAATAAAAAAGACTAGACAGCGTTAATGGATGTTATGCCATCAACATTTATAATATTGTGTGTATATGCTGTCGTTTTGATTCTGGCAAATGTGATTACAATGGTAGATAAGAAAAATAATAATTGCAAATAGTGGTAATTATGGAAAATAGTGCAGCAATACAGATATGTAATTTGAAAGATTGCTAATGCGAAAACTTGGGAAAATAACAGTCCTCTTAAACTTTATGCTATACTATTTTCAGAAATATATTTTACATAATTTATCCATATTGAAATAAAAAAAGGATTAACATAAACAATGAAAGTATTACAAATCACCAAAAACAAATCCAATAATAATGGGCGAGCAAGAGCAATTGGTGAAGTGGAGAAGATAATAGATTATATTTGTCAGGGAAGTATTGACGATTTTGAGATATGACAGTTGAAATAGGATTGTAAAAATTACCAACACCTAAAACTAAAAAGAAAAATGGAGGAGCGACAAATGGAAAAAATAATAGTTGACGACGGACAAAAGTTCGATTTTGGAAAAGCATCAAAAGAGTATGGAAAATATAGAGATATTTATCCAAAGGAACTTTTTGATAAATTGTATGAACTTGGAATAGGAAAAGAAGGAAGCAGTTGGCTGGATTTAGGTACAGGTACAGGCGTGGTTCCACGAGGAATGGCTAAATATGGTGCAAATATTACAGCAACAGATATTTCTAAAAGTCAAATTGAAGAAGCAAAATTGCTATCTCAGGAAATGCCTAATATTAGATATGAAGTAAAATCAGCAGAAGAAATAGATTATCAGAAAAATTCCTTTGATGCGATAACTGCATGTCAGTGTTTTTGGTACTTTGATCCAAACATTATTGTTCCTAAAATAAAATCAATGTTAAAGCCGGGTGGAATTTTCCTTAAGGTATACATGAGCTATATGAAAGAAGAACAAATCACGCAGGATTCGAATGCGTTAGTGAAGAAAATTAATGGCTCATGGAATGGAGCATCTGCGTCCATAAAAGATTTGAAAACTCATTATTTTGATAATCCTCATATGGAAACTTTGATTGTAGATTTGCCATTCACAAGAGAGACATGGCATGGAAGAATGATGGCAAGTAGAGGTGTTATGGCATCTATGGATGCTGAAAAAATTGAAAAGTTTGATAAAGAACATATGGCAATGTTACAGGAAAAATATCCTGAGGAATTTACAATAAAACATAAATTATTTTTAACTTGGTATTATATGTAGAATAAGTTTTATAACAAAAGAACAGGAGAACCAAAATGAGAACGGAGCAGGTAACGCTTACCAACATGTGTATGGTGTATGATGACGACGGCAATGTGCTTGTACAGGATAAAGTTGACAACGATTGGGGAGGCTTAACATTTCCGGGCGGCCACATTGAAAAGGGCGAATCCTTTGTAGATTCGGTCATACGTGAAGTATACGAAGAAACAGGTTTGAAAATAGAAAATCCACGAATTTGTGGTACAAAGGATTGGATGGAAAAAGATGGCAGCAGATACATAGTTGTATTTTACAAGACAAACAAATTTAGTGGAGAGCTAAAATCTTCTGAAGAAGGAGATGTAAAATGGATTCCATTGGAGGAAATGAAAAAAGGAAAACTGGCAATGGATATGGATGATATGTTGAAAGTTTTTCTAGAAGATGATATTAGTGAGTTTCATTACACTGTGGAAAATGGTCAGTGGAAACACGAACTTAAATAGTAAACAAAATAATGAAAAAGGATGGTGAAGAAAATGTTATTTATTTGTTACCCAAAATGTTCAACATGTAAGAAGGCTAAAAAGTGGCTTGATGAGCATGGTATAGAATATACAGAGCGTAATATTGTAGAAGAGAATCCGTCTTATGATGAATTGAAAAAATGGTACACTGAAAGTGGATTGCCATTAAAGAGATTTTTCAACACAAGCGGGATGCTATATAAAGAAATGCACCTTAAGGACAAACTTACAACAATGAGTGAGGACGAACAATTGCAGTTATTATCAACAAATGGTATGTTGGTAAAACGTCCGTTAGTTGTTGGCGAAAGTCAGGTGATAACAGGGTTTAAGGAAGCAGAGTGGACTGACAAATTTTTGTAAAATAAAAGGAGAGTCTGGTGAAAAAAATATCATCGTACATATATGAACACCGCTTTAGATATCTTTTGGCAATTGGTTCAATGATAATAGCGGTTACACTTGATTTATTATCGCCACAGTTTACAAAGCATATTATTGATGATGTAATTGTAGGTGGAGATATAGCAAAATTAAAATATTTACTTCTTGGAATATTTGCTATTGGAGTAGGAAGATGTATTTTTCAATATATTAAAGAATATTCCTTTGACCGTTTGGGTTCAGACATCGCAAGTTCAATGCGAAAAGATTTATTCATACATACTCAGAATTTAAGTGAAGATTTTTTCGATAAAACAGATACAGGTGAACTGATGTCACGAATAAAGGATGACATCGACAAAATATGGGACGGTTTAAGTTATGTTAGTATGCTGTTAATAGAAGTTGTTATTCATACGGCAATTGTATTGTTTTGTATGTATACCACCAACGTAAGACTTGCCATAATACCAACACTTGCCATGATTTTTTGTGGCTTTATTGCTCTTATAATGGAGAAAAAACTTGGGTCTGTGTATGAAGAAATCAGTGAAGAAAATGCAGAACTTAATACAGTAGCAGAGGAAAATCTTGCAGGAGTACGAACTGTAAGGGCATTTGCAAGAGAAAAATATGAGATAAAGAAATTTTTATCACATAACAATCGTTACTATGAACTGAATATGAAACAGTCAAAAGTATTTGTAAGATACTATCCTTTTTTCTCGGTTGTCACAAAGATATTACCATTGTTAACACTTCTTGTAGGTGGAAAATTCGCAATTGATGGAAGTTTAACATTAGGTTCACTTAGTGCCATGGTAGAATATTCCAACAATATAGTATGGCCAATGGAAATGCTTGGATGGCTTACAAACAGTTTTTCATCAGCTGTTGCATCAAATAGAAAAATTAAAAAAATATACGAAGAGAAAACGACAATTAAAGAGTCTGAACAGCCAATGGTTCTTGATGAAGTAAAAGGAAATATTACTTTTGACAATGTATCTTACGAAAAAGAAGAAGGAAAGCCAATTTTGAAAAATGTAAGCTTCAATCTAAAGTCGGGGAAAACTCTTGGAATTATGGGAGAAACAGGTTCAGGAAAAACTACTATTATTAATTTGTTGTCAAGGTTTTATGATGTGACTGATGGTAGTATTCGATTAGATGGGGTGGATATTAGAGAACTAACACTAAAACAGTTAAGGGAAAATATTGGAGTAGTGATGCAGGATGTATTTCTATTTTCTGATACTATTTCTGAAAATATAAAATTGGGAATGGCAGATGAATTGGGCTACAACGAAGTAAAAGAGGCTTCCGACAATGCACAGGTAAGCGAGTTTGCAGGCAGAATGGAACACCAATATGATACTGTGATTGGAGAAAGAGGTGTTGGACTTTCAGGAGGACAAAAACAAAGAATCAGTATAGCCAGGGCCTTTGCAAAAAACAAACCTATACTTGTATTAGACGATGCAACATCAGCATTGGATATGGAAACAGAGATGGAAATACAAAAGGTTCTAGAAAAGTTTAAAGGCGTGACAAAAATAATTATTGCCCACAGAATTAGTGCAGTTAGAAATGCAGATGAAATAATTGTACTTGAAAATGGACAGGTTAGAGAACGTGGAATCCATGAAGAACTGATGAAACAACATGGTCTATATTATGAAACATATTTATCACAATACGGTAATGTGGAGTTAGAAAACAAAGAAAAGGGGGTGCAGTAATTGACTTACAATTCATATAAAGAAGACGAAAAAAGTATAGAAAAAAGCAAACTGCAAACCTTAAAAAGACTGTTTTCTTATTTATTGTCATATAAATGGACAATTGTATTTGTGTTGCTTTTGATGGGATATTGTGTTGCCATCAGTCTTATAAATCCATTGATAATTGAGTCGGCAATTGACAATTACATAGGCAGTGGAAATTATACGGGACTTTATAAATTGCTTATTATAGCATTGGTGCTAAATCTACTAGTTACCTTTGCAATAAAAAGTCGTATGTATATTATGGCAAAAATGTGCAACAAAATTTTACTTACAATTAGACAGGAATTGTATACTCATATTCAAAAACTTGGATTTAAATTTTTTGACAGCAGACCAACAGGAAAGATTTTATCAAGAATTATCGGTGATATCAATTCCCTTAAAGATGTATTATCCAACTGTGTAACAACATTAATTCCTGATTTTATAACGGTTGTGGCAGTTGTTACCATTATGTTTGTAAAAAATCCAAAGCTTGCAGTGGCAGCGTTAATCAGTACACCTATAATGGCAGTGGCAATTTCATTTATTCAAATTAAAGCTCATCCAAGGTGGCAGTTGTTTAGAAAAAAATCAGCAAATCTTAATGCTTTTTTGCATGAAGATATGTCAGGAATGAAAATAATTCACAGTTTTACAGCAGAAGAAGAGACAGAAAAAACATTTGATTTCTTAATAAATGAACACAAAAAGTCATTTAGAAGTGCTGTGCGAATGAGTGATACTTTCGGTTCTATAATTGATTTTTCATGGGCATTAGGTAGCATTTCCCTTTATTTTGTGGGAATAGTGATTTTAGGTGCAGAGCATATATCTGTAGGTACATTTTTGGCATTTGGAACTTATATTAATATGTTTTGGCAACCAATTAACAATCTAAGTAATTTTTATAATCAAATAGTTACAAACATTGCTGGAGCAGAGCGTATTTTTGAAGTGCTAGACACTGAGCCTGAAATAGCAGATGAAGACAAGGCACAGATGCTACCTGAGATAAAGGGGCAGGTTACCTTTAAAAATGTTACTTTTGCATACGACAAAGAAAATGTGCTTGATAATGTAAGTTTTGATATTAAACCGGGTGAAACTATTGCTTTAGTGGGACCTACAGGAGCTGGAAAATCAACTATTGTAAATCTTATCAGCAGATTTTATGATGCAAATGTTGGACAGGTACTTTTGGACGGATACAATGTTAAAGATGTTACCGTGGAAAGTTTAAGACAACAAATGGGAATTATGACCCAGGAAAACTTTATATTTTCAGGAACCATAAAGGACAATATCCGATATGGAAAGTTAGATGCTACTGATGAAGAAATCGTTGAAGCTGCTAAGGCTGTAAATGCACACAATTTTATTATGAAAATGAAAAATGGTTATGATTCAAAAATAGGTGAGAGAGGTGGAGAGTTATCCATTGGACAAAAACAATTGATTGCATTGGCAAGAACAATGGTGTCAAAACCTAAAATTTTAATTCTTGATGAAGCAACTTCATGCATTGATACAAAAACAGAATTGCTTGTTCAAAAGGGAATAGAAGAAATATTAAAAGGCAGAACCTCTTTTGTCATAGCACATCGCTTGTCTACAATTAAGAAAGCAGACAGAATTTTTGTGGTAGATGATGGAAAGATTGTGGAAGAAGGAAGTCATAGTGAACTGCTTAATAAAGGTGGTATATATTACAATCTTTATATGGCACAGTTTAGTGAAATGTGACAAAATGGTGTGTTTAGTGAAATGTGCAAAATGGTGCTACTTGACAGAATATGGCGTTTTTAGTACCATATTTTAGCAGTGAAAGAATGTGTAATGATAAATCAAAGTACATTATTGTACTTACAATTGTAAAAAATAAACTCTTGTGAGAATTTCATGGGAGTTATTTTTTTCGAATAAAAAATAATATGTGGAGAGTTAAAAATTATGCAGGAAAGAGAAAAATTAAAATCCAGATTGGGCTTTCTGCTGATTTCAGCAGGATGTGCAATCGGTATAGGAAATGTATGGAAGTTTGCATATATAGCAGGAAAAGGTGGCGGTGGAACTTTTGTAGTTTTGTATTTGCTGTTTTTGGTTATTTTGGGACTTCCAATTATGACAATGGAATTTGCAGTAGGACGTGCCAGCCAGAAGACTCCGGTAAAAGCTTACAAGGCACTTGAAAAGCCAAAATCAAAATGGCACATTCATGGATACATAGCACTGATCGGTAACTATTTGCTGATGATGTTTTATACAACAGTTGCAGGTTGGATGGTTTATTATTTCTACCTTACAGCTACCGGCAAATTTGAAGGACTTGATTCAAAACAGGTGTCAGGTGTGTTTGGCCAGATGTTGGCAAATCCGGGGGTAATGATGATATGTATGGTAATTATTGTGGCACTGGGAATTTTTGTATGTTCCATAGGAGTTCAAAATGGTGTAGAAAAAGTTTCTAAAGTAATGATGGTTGCTCTTCTTTTAATTATGGCTGTGCTTGCAGTTAACAGTATTTTTATGGACGGAGCAAAGGAAGGTCTTAGCTTTTATCTTATACCCAACTTTGAAAGAATGAAGCAGGTGGGAATTACAAATACCATTGTTTCGGCAATGAATCAGGCATTCTTTACATTAAGTCTTGGTATAGGCGCAATGGCAATTTTTGGAAGCTATATTGGAAAAGAACGTTCATTACTTGGTGAATCTGTGAATATTGCATTGCTTGATACATTTGTAGCAATTACATCAGGTCTTATTATATTTCCGGCCTGTTTTACATTTAACGTAGATCCTACAGAAGGACCAAGTTTGATTTTTATTACATTACCAAATATTTTTAACCATATACCGATGGGAAGAATCTGGGGAAGTCTGTTCTTTATATTTATGACATTTGCAGCTTTTTCAACTGTACTTGCAGTGTTTGAAAATATTATTGCCTGTGTTATGGAAATAACAGGATGGAGTAGAAAGAAGTCATCAATTGTCAATTTCTTTGCCATAACATTGTTGTCAACTCCATGTGTATTAGGATACAACATATGGTCATGGAATGGATTTAAAATTTTTGGAGGCTCAGTTTTAGACTTTGAAGATTTCCTTGTAAGTAACATATTTCTTCCGCTTGGCTCATTAATATTCCTGCTGTTCTGTACCAGAAAATCAGGATGGGGATGGGACAATTTTATGAAAGAGGCAAACACAGGAAAAGGTCTTAAAATTAAAAAATGGATGAGAGGATATTTAACATACGTATTACCGCTTATTGTATTGTTTATTTTCTCATTTGGAATATACGACAAGTTCTTTGGGGCAAACTAAATTGTGTAATAAAAAGAATTAAGTGGTCTAACATTGCAAATAAAAATAACAAAAATATATTATATAAAAATACCGACTTGTATATAGTTTTGAAAGTACAATCAAGATTAAATACAAAGTCGGTATTTTTATTACGTAAAATGGTCCAACTCCCTACTTAAAAGTAAGGTTTAGAATTCATAAAATTATGATTTCTTCTTGATGTGAATTTCCGGTATAGCTACATTTTCATAATCAATAGTATTTTTATCGTGAGATGTTTCTTTTTTCTTCTTCTCATGGATCTTATGTGTATGAACTTCCGGAATTGCTAAATTGTCATAAGATAAATCAAAAATGCTTTTTTTCTTTTTCATCGTTTTAATCCTCCGCATTAATTAAACTAAGTTGATAAAGAATGTTATAACTAAACTGTTTATGAAATCGGCAAACAAACTACCAATTAATGGAATAAGCAAATATGCTTTAATTGATGGAGCATATCTGTCGCAAATTGCCTGCATGTTTGCCATGGCATTTGGCGTAGCGCCCATACCGAACCCACAAGTACCGGCAGAGAGAACAGCTGCATCGTAATCATGTCCCATAACATTAAATACAATAAAATAAGTAAATATAGCAATGAGAATCAGTTGAACTCCAAGGAGTATCAGTAGTGGAAGAGCAAGCTCTGCCAACTGCCATAATTTTAAAGTAATCATAGCAATACCAAGGAAAAGTGAAAGACAAATACCACCAAGGTCATTTATTTCACCCATATGAATGTCAAACTTTCCTGTATACTCACCAATATTTCGAAACAAAGCAGCAGCAATCATTGCACCAATATAAATTGGGAAAGTCATGCCTGTCTTTGTAAGTAACCATGAAAAAATAGTGCCAAGACCAATTGCCAAAATAATCTGAAAAACAGCAGCTGCATACATTGTTGTATTACGCTCATGTTTTTCTTCTTCTTCCACAAGCAAACTGTCATCTTCCTGTACAATTGTGTCTGCCAGATTTTTCTTTTCAATAAGTTTTTTCCCAATAGGACCACCAACCAAACTTCCGGCAATAAGACCAAAAGTAGCTGCTGCTGTACAGATAGTTGTGGCACCTGAAATATTAAAATCTTCAAGAACCGGACCAAAGGCACCGGCAGTACCATGACCACCGACCATAGGAATAGAACCAGTACAAAGACCAATCAGTGGGTCAAGTCCTAAAATCTTTGAAACTCCTAAGGCTAAGAAGTTCTGTGAAATAATAAGCACAATTACAAGACCAAGAAAAATAATCAGTGACTTTCCACCACTTTTTAAAACTTTCAAATTGGCCTGAAAACCTACGGAAGTAAAGAAAAATACCATACATACCTCTCGTAGTGTGTCATCAAATGAAAATTCTGCAATACCTGTAGAGTAGCAGATGCAAGTAAAAATAGCGAATATCAAACCACCTACCACAGGAGCAGGAATACAGAATTTTTCAAGAAAATTAAATTTACTTTTTAAAAAATGTCCAAGCATCAGAACAATTACGGCAATAGCCATTGTCTGATACATATCTAATTGTATCTCCATAAAATCCTCTTTCTAAAATTATTCTACATTTTTTCCATGTTCTTTATAATATGCCACTGCACCTGAGTGAAATGGAATTGTAATGCCGTCTGTAGCTTCCTCAATTGTCAAATCAAAATTGATTGCAAGTGAATATTGTAGCTTGTCTGCATTCTTAAAAAGAATGGAAGTTAATTCCTTAACAGTATCTTCGCTCATATTGTTGCTGGCAAGTAATACTGAACGAACACACAATGTTGAAATATCTTCTTTTTGACCTGTGTAAGTATTTGCAGGAATTGTATAATCACTGTAGAACTTATATGAGGCTTTTAGTTTTTTTGCAGTTTTCTTATCAATGCTAATTAATCTGATATCACACTTTTTTGCCAACTCTTCAATAATTGTAGTTTGAACACCGGCTGTCAAAAACATAGCATCAATATTTCCTGCCTGTAACTGCTTTACTGCATTTGTGTAATCGTAGTTTTCAGTTTTGACAAGCTTCTCAGTAAGGCCTGCCACTTTTAATATTTCCAATGCATTTAATTCTGTACCGGATTCTGCCTCCCCAATACTTATAGTTTTTCCCTGCATGTCATCAAGTGAGTGAATATCAGATTTGTCTAAAACAACAATCTGACAAGGTTCCTTATATAATGCGGCAACTGCAGAATATCCGGTTTTTCTGCCACCGGTATAATCACCGGTGCCATAATATGCGTCATTGACCAAATCCATCTGGGAAATTCCCATTTCAATGTATCCGCCTGATAAAAGGCGTACATTGGCAGTGGAACCGGCAGTTTCTTTTACCTGAAAATCCAACTTTTCATTTTCCTCTGAGGCAATCTGTGTAAAGTTGTTGCTGAAAGTATAATACATTCCCCCAATGCCGGCAGCACCGAAACGGATTGTATCATTTCCTAAACTACAGCCTGACAAGACACATAATGCTAAACTTAAAATAATACATAGTATCTTCTTCAAAATAAAATCTCCTTATATATTTTTCTTTTTACAAATATCATTTAGACAACATCTGTCACAATAAGGTGTAGTTCTTGCTGTACAAACTTCCCTACCGTGATAAACGAGTCGGTGACAGAAATCACTTCCCTTTTCCGGTGGAATAATTTTCCAAAGTTCCATTTCTACCTTCTTAGGGTCTTTGATTCCATCAACAAGACCAATTCTATTGCACAATCTAATGCAATGGGTATCTGTTACAATGGCAGGTTGACCAAACACATCACCCATAATCAGGTTGGCACTTTTTCTGCCAACGCCGGGAAGTTTTAATAAATCCTTCATATTGTCAGGAACCTTGCAATCAAACTGGTCTCTTAACATTTTCATGCAAAGACTAATGTCTCTTGCTTTGCTTTTGCCAAGTCCACAGGGACGGACAATTTTTTCTATTTCCTCAATAGGTGCATCGGCAATAGCTTCAATTGTAGGATATTTTTCATAAAGTCCCGGAACTATTTTATTGACACGCTCATCAGTACATTGGGCAGCAAGTCTTACACTGATTAAAAGTTTCCATGCATCATTGTAATCAAGAGTACATTCAGCACCGGGATATTCATTTTCAAGCCTTTTAATAACTTCCAAAGCCAACTCTTTCTTTCTCATAAATCTCCCTTCCAAACATTTCTTTTTTATAATAAAGTAAAGACTTTTATTAATTAAGAATTATACCATAAAATTTAACAGAAGTTTCATAGTATTTTGTTTCTTTAATAATAAAAAGTGTTATAATGTACTCATAAATAAGAACGTACCATAATACAAAACAATCATAATAGGATATCTGCATTATTTTATTTAACAACGATATAAATAATAAATGTAGTGGACTGACAGGCAAACAGTATTAACTAAAGTGCATCAAAGGCGGTCGGTTAATTAAGGTAGCGTAGCTAACTTAATATAACCGCTACCAGCCTTTGGCAGCGGGAGCGTTCTTTAGTAATACTGTTTGTCTGTCAGGTAGGAATCGAGTTGATTGTTTTATATGTTAGGAAAGGAGTCAAATATGGTAAATAGAATTATTTTAAATGAAACATCTTATCACGGAGCAGGAGCAATTAAGGAGATTGCAACAGAAGCAAAAGGAAGAGGATTTAAGAAAGCATTTGTATGCTCAGATCCTGACTTGGTTAAGTTTGGTGTAACCAAGAAAGTTTTAGACGTTTTAGAGGGTGCAGATTTGGCATATGAATTGTACTCAAATATCAAGCCAAATCCAACTATTGAAAATGTACAAACAGGTGTAGAGGCATTTAAGAAATCAGAAGCAGACTATATTATTGCAATTGGTGGTGGTTCATCTATGGATACAGCAAAGGCAATTGGTATTATTATCAACAATCCTGATTTTGCAGATGTGGTTAGCTTAGAAGGAGTAGCACCAACAACAAAGGCAGCTGTTCCAACATTTGCAGTGCCAACAACAGCCGGTACAGCAGCAGAAGTTACAATCAACTATGTTATTACAGATACAGAGAAAAATAGAAAGATGGTATGTGTGGACCCACATGATATTCCGGTTGTAGCATTTATTGATCCGGATATGATGTCATCAATGCCAAAAGGACTTACAGCAGCAACAGGTATGGATGCATTAACACATGCAATTGAAGGCTTTACAACAAAGGCTGCATGGGAAATGACAGATATGATGCACCTTAAGGCAATTGAAATTATTTCAAACAGTTTAAGAGGCGCAGTTGAGAATACACCTGAAGGTCGTGAAGGAATGGCACTTGGTCAGTACATAGCAGGAATGGGCTTTTCAAATGTAGGTCTTGGTATTGTTCACTCAATGGCACATCCTTTAGGAGCTGTTTATGACACACCACACGGTGTTGCCAATGCAATTATTTTACCAACTGTAATGGAATATAATGCTGAGGCAACAGGGGATAAGTACAAATATATTGCAGCAGCAATGGGCGTTGAAGGCACAGAAAATATGTCTGTTGAAGAATACAGAAAGGCAGCAGTTGATGCAGTTAAGAAGTTGTCACAGGATGTAGGAATTCCTGCTGATTTAAAAGAAATAGTAGATCCTAAGGATTTGGATTTCCTTGCACAGTCAGCTTATGATGATGCATGCAGACCTGGCAATCCAAGAGATACATCAGTAGAAGAAATTAAAGAATTGTACAAATCGTTAATGTAATAACAGGAAAGGGGACAGACATGGCAGAAACAAAGGCAGAATTTTCCACATCACAAATGCTAAAGTGGATGGAATATGTAGCAGATATGAAAGGAGTGAGTCCTGAAAAAATAAAACTGCTTAACACATGTGGCAAAAGAAGAAATGTTCTTGCAACAATTGCAACTCATAAGATGATTCTCATATTTGCAGATGATACAAAGGCAAATATGTTGTATAAGTGCTGGGAAGCAGGATATGGTGATTACGAGATGTACTATGGTACAGGATATGAGCCATCCGAAATGAAACATTGTAAAGTCAGTGATTTAATGGATGATCCAATTAGCGGACCAACAGTTATTTTCATTGTCAATGAAAACACAAGAGAGTCTATGATATTTGGAATGAAAAATGAAAACTTTTCAATGGGTACGGTAAAATACGTAGGTCATGAAATACGTTCAGTTATTATGAATAAATTAGAACTTGATGTAAGTGATGTTGCCCTGATGGTAAACTCTGAAAGTATAGTAATTGAGGCTTCAATGGTGGCATATGAAGGTGTTATTATTGCAGATGAAAGAGATGCAGGATCATTTAGAACAATGGAAGAAAATGCGGACAAGTTTGGAGTTCACAATGTTGAGATTATTTCAGATTTGAAAGAAGGTACTCTTAAAAATCTTCCAACACCACGTATTTCCTTTATAGTTGCGGATAGGGAAAATATGGAAAATGATATCGTAAGTCTGTTAAAGATTAATCCAAATATGAAATTTATGTTCTATACATTAGAACTTGATGTTTTATCAGACATAAAATATATTTTGGAAAAACACGGTATTGCTGTTACTGAAGTTATGCAGATTACAGTTGCCAAAACAGACAAAGACAGTGTATTTGTATCCCAACCATCTCCATGGATTGTAACTGGAGAAGTCAGATAAGACATTGTCAACAAAAATATAATACAAGATTTTCTTTGATGTAAAGCAGAGAAAATGAATATTTAAGCTGTATGCCTTTTGGGGATACAGCTTTTTTATGTAATAAGAAAATTCTTTAGAATTTTATACTATACAAAAAAAAAGAAAAATCACATAATAATATGTTGACAACACAAACGAAAAGTGATATTATCTCAAATACCAAACAAAAGCAACATAAAATATATGTATGTAGTCTAAAAATATGTAAATAATGTAGCTGGCAGAGTCTATTACATGTTTACGTTTCCCTTGAAGTATAGGTTGCTGGTTTTGGAATAAATAAAGGAGGTATACAATATGGACGTATTTTTGCAGGAACATGGAAAAACGATTTTCATTGCTGTTTGCATTTTACTGTTAGTAGGAATTGCATATGTTGTGGGACCTGTTATCAGTGATGCTGTAAAAACTGTTGTAGGTGATTATTCATCATCAGTTACATTTGATTCCATTGCAGGAAAGATTCCGGCTGGAAAATAGTTACCTATTTTAGTTTTATGTCAAATAATTAATTAATGTACAACGAAAGTTGTAAAACAAATGATTTAGGGAGAGTATTGATGAGAAAGTTGTCTTTGCCTGACAGGGCTTTTGGAAAATTGATAAGTTATATTATAGACGAAAATGTTACTGATATTAATTGGAGTAGAGGACTTTGGATAAATGATTTAGAAAAAGGCAGGTATAAAGTAGAGAATTTTGTTTTAGACGATTTATTTATTCAGCAGTTTTATACGAAAATAAGCAATATGATGAATGTCTCGTTTAATCAGAACAATCCGTTGTTGGAAGCAGAAACTGACAATTTAAGAATATCCATACTACACGATTCGGTCACCAACACGGGCATTAGTATTAGCATAAGAAAAACTCCGGCTATTAGGAGAATAAACAGGGACAAAATATTACAGGATGCTTATTGTACAGAGAGCATCGACATATTTATGGAAAACGCCATACGGGCACACTGCACAGTGGTTGTTGGCGGACTACCCGGAGTAGGAAAAACAGAATATGTAAAGTATTTAACTGACTACATTCCTGATTATGAAAGAGTTTATACAATAGAGGACAATTTGGAATTACGATACGCGGCAATAAATCCCCATAAGGATTGCGTAGAAATAAAAGTTAGTGAAAATTTTGGTTATGCAGAAGCGTTGAAAGCAAGCAAAAGACAATTACCTACATGGGTACTGCTGGCAGAAGCCAGAGGAAAGGAAGTAAAGTATCTGTTGGAAAATATTTCAGCAGGAGTACATTGCATTACTACCATTCATTTGGATGATGCCGGCAAAATCCCTGATCGTTTGAGAAACATGGGAGAAAGCATCAATGAAAATGATGTGTATTCGTTTATTGATATTGGAGTATTGCTACAGTCTGTGGTAAAGGAAGGCGAAAAGATTAAGAGACATATTGCTCAGGTTATGTGCCTTTCGAGAAATGATGAGGTAAACGAAAAAGTCATGTTATATGAAGATGGAAAAATTTTAACAAAGGAACTTCCAAAGGATTTACAGAGAAAGTTTATGCTTGCAGGAATTAAAAATCCTTTTGAAAAGGAGAATCAGATTGAAAAACAATTTATTAAAGATAATTAAAGATTCATCAAAAATAATAGGAGTAGTTTTGATTGTATGTCTTATATACAGGCTAAATGTTATTAACATATTGTTGTGTATGGCGGCAGCAGTGTTATTAAACATTTCCATACAAAAAGAAAATGTTAAAAAGAAAAAATATTCAGACAAATTTCATGATGTGATTTTGTATATGGAGCAGATTATATATTCTTTTAAAAAGCAACCTAAGATTCGATTGGCATTATCTGATGCACAAAAGGTTAGTTCCAACAGAATGAAAGAAGCTATAGAGGAAGTTATTTTAAATATAGATTCAAAAATGTCAGAAAATATTTATGAAGAATCATTAAGCATAATACAAAAAGATTATGATTGTAAAAGATTAAGATCGCTACATGAATTTATTATTAAAATAGAAAAACACGGTGGTGATTATGAGAGATATATAGATATTTTGTTGGAGGATATAAAAGAATGGGGCGATAGGGTGTCCATGTTTATGAAAAGTGTAGAGAGAGTAAAACGAAATGTAGTTATATCTATTTTTTCAACTTTCATTACATGTGGATTTATAGCCTATCTTATTCCAAAAGATTATGGATATACAAAACATTTTGTGTATCAGTTAAGTGCAACAATTATGATAATTCTTATGATGGTATCCTATCTGATTGTGGCAAAAAAATTAAACATAGATTGGATAAAAGAAAAAAAATCTTTGTCGGAAAATGTTGTGGTGAGATATTATATGTTGGCTGAAAAAGGGTATAGTGACTATGGTTCTTTAAGTGTAATGGAAAAATTATCTTACAAAAAAACTGTAAAAACATTGGAACGCGAAATAGAAAAAAACTTTCCTGACTGGATAAGAGATGTGGCAATAAATCTGCAAAATGACACTGTCCAGTCAGCTATAGAAAATACATACGAAAAACTTCCTTTTGTATTAAAAAGACCGGTGAGAAAGTTATTGGTTGATTTTGAAAAATATCCTGTAGGAATAGAGCCGTATGATTTGTTTTTAAAGGAATTTCAATTAGATGACATTAAATCATCAGTGAAAATGTTTTACTCAATTAATGAATTGGGAAAAGAAGATACAGATAAACAGATTAGCTCTATTATAGATAGAAATAATAAAATTACAAGACAGGCAGAGGAAATGAAGAACAAGGACAGAATAGGTGCGGCGACAATGTATACGGCACTTCCTATGATGATTGGAGTTTTAAAAATCATGGTAGATATGTTGCTAATGATAGTTGTGTTTACAGCATCAATATCGAATGTAATTAGTGGAGGATAAGTTATTGAAAATATTATTATCAGAAGCAGGACAGTGTATTGTTTACGGAGTTTTATTCCTAATACTGGCAATGGGATTTTTTGAAATACTTGATAAAGTTATAGGTTAAGGAGGAACAATGGAACAGTTCTTAACAGAGCATGGACAGGTCATTGTAAGTGGAATTATGGCAATGTTTATGATTTTGATTTTGCTGGCAGCAATTTATACAGTTGGACAAATTGATGTATATGCATTGTATGAAATAATGGGAGATTAACATGGGAGAACTCTTAGGTGAACATGGAAATATTATTGTATATGGAATAATCGGTGTAATGCTTGTTGTTTTAGTATGCGTAATATGCAACAGCAAATGGAAGAAAATTACACCTGAATATAAAAATAATACAAACAATAATAATAGTGAATTTGTGTCTAAAAGTAAAAACAAATTTCCGATAATTGAAGCTGATGAGATTATTTATATACAATATCAGATGAAAAATTTTGATTGTATTGATTTTATTAAGGCAACAGATAGCAGTGGCAAGGACATTACAAAACAAGTGAAAATTTACGGAAATGTAGATACAGAAAAAAGAGGTGTGTACAAAGTAAGATGTGTTGTAACAGACGACAATCAACTTACAAGTACCAAATATATAAATATAATAGTGGAGTGAAGGTATGAAGGTAGCAATAGAAATGTTTTCTATTATTATAGCCATAACACTGGGATGTATTTTGTTTGCATCTATTATAAATAGTAACAACAGACTGTCTGATGCCAGGGAATTTTATGATGTGGCTGTAAATAGAATTGAGGATAGCAACTGCAATAGTGAAGTGGTAGAAATGTGCAAAAAAGAAGCAGAGGAAAAGGGATACACATTAGAAGTCAGTGATTTGACAATATATAACGAACAGCCAAGCAGATTAGTGAAATTAAAGTATAAACTGGAACTTCCGGTATTTAGTTTGTTTGGAGAACGGTTTATAAAGGAGGGAGTGTTTGAAGGATATGCAAGATAAAATGAAAATAGCAATGTTTGGCTTTCTTGTTTGTGTTGTACTTTTGTGGGGCACGAAAAGTGTGTCAGCTTATACCGGAAGTGGAACAAAAAGCAATCCATATGTTGTAACTGCCGAGTCAGGGTTAAGAGAAATTTTAACAAGTAAAGGAAGTAGTAACTGGGTATATATTGGAATTGACAATGATATTACAATTAAGAAAAACATATATGTAAAAAGTGGAAAATTCAGGTTGTTTGCAAAGAACCAAAGCAGATATATAAAACGTTCAGGAAATGTTTCTGACAGCATAAATAGTGGTGAATATCCAAATTATTGTATTAATATGGCCAGGGATACAAATATAGAATTTGGCTATGATGCCATGGGAACAAATATCCTGAAACTTGGTGGAAACAAAAGTAAATTTGCAGATAATGAAAAAAGTGCAGGCTGGTTGTATATGGCAGGAGGCACAACTGCTGTTATAGATAAAGATTGTCTTATGACTAACGTGTTAAATAACAAAAGCGAACAGGGTGGTTCAGCAATATGCAGTTATGGAACATTAACTGTTAATGGGGGAATAACCAATTGTGAAGGCTCAGATGGTGGTGCCATAGGCATTCAGAAAGGACAGCTAAGCATAAACAGAGATGCATACATAAAAAATTGTGTTTCTAAAACTGAAGGAGGTGCAGTATTTGCATATAGAAACAGTACTGTAAATATAAATGGTGGAGAAATCAGTGGATGTATTTCCCAGCAGGAAGGTGGAGGAGTATTTGTCAGTGAATCAATATGTGTCATAAAGGACGGAGTTATAAAAGAAAATTATGCAGGAACAAGTGGTGGTGGTATTTTTTCTGGATTTGGAAGCAGGCTTACCGTTGGTAGTGGTGGAAAAGGACCAACTATTTCAGGAAACATAGCAATGACTATTGGTGGCGGATTAAGATGTAATGGAGGACAGGGAGATAATGCAGGTGGTACAACATATCTGCATGGAGGAATCATTACAGACAATTATGCTGCAACAAACAGTGGTGGAGTGTCATGCGGTGAAAGTAGTACAAATTGTAAATCAAGGATTGGATTAAAAAATATAACAATAAGCAATAATCGTAGCGTAACAGGAAGCGGTGGTATAAGATTTCCAAAAACAGCAATGGGCACTGGCGGAAGTGAAATTGAAATGTCAGAATGTACGATTTATGGAAATGAAACAAAAGCAAATGGTGCGGGAATAATGTGCTATTGTAGTTTGAAGGTAATCAATTCTTCTATAAAAAATAATTATGCCGTTGGAAGTGGTGGTGGAATTTATATAAATAACGGAATTGTAAATGTACAAAACAGTATAGTAGAAAACAATAGAGCAGACAAAAAAGGTTCAGGAGTTTATGTGGATGGAGAATTTAAAATAGGAGGAAGTACATTTTCAGGTAAATCAAATGAAGTATATCTAACAAAAGGAACTTACATTGATGTTGTAAATAAGTTAAGTAAAACATCAGGACTTGTATCACTGATAAATTCTGAAGTGAACAATAATGGAACAAGGCTGATTAAGGCTTCATATACAGGTGGAACAGGAAAGGGAGAATTATTAAGAAGTAATGGAAGTGAAAAATATTCCTGCAACAGTATAAGAAAAAGTCAATTTTTGCGTTCAAGTGAAAAGGTGTCTGATTATGGAAATCAGTGGATTATAATAAGTGAAAAGTACACTATATCATATGATAAAAACACTTTAGAACAGGTGGTAAATCTGCCGGAAGATACAATTAAATATTGGGGTGAAGATGCATATATAAGTTCTAATATTATTTCACGAAAAGGATATATATTGGTAGATAAAAAACATTGGAATATTAGTAGTGACGGCAATGGAAAGCAATATATAAAAGGGGAAAAGGTAACGGAAAACAAAAATATTAATCTTTATGCTATATGGGAAAAAATTAAAATAAGCAAATTGTACATTTGGGCCGTAGACAGATATTTTATTGTAAATCAACATATTTTGCTTGATAAAAAGAACTGTTAAAAAAGGTAACGGTGAAAGATGATTTAAACACCGGTGCAAAATACAATGTTAGTATTGTATCAATATCTGATATGGAAGAAAATTCGATAGTTGCAAAGGGAAGTGATTTACAGTCTGAAAAATATATAAATACTAAAAACAAAAAAGTATATAAGTTGGAATTGAAAACCGTTGATGAAGAAACAAAAGTAGAGAGAACTGCCACAATGTATGTTTATATTTCTGATGTTGATTTAGTAAATAATCAGGTTAGATTTATTTCCTATGAATATTTGAAAACATTGGATATTACTTCTAAATGGAACAGACGGTTAAAAAACAACTTGCTTGAAAGTCTTAGAAAAAGTAACGATAAAAAAGGAATATATACAATTGATATTTCTAAGGAAGATATTAAAGAAATAAAAGAAAATGTAAAAAACAATGGATATGTCATTGACAAAAAATCAAATGAAGGTGTGATTGCGAGGGTAAGCATATGAAGCAGGCAACTATAGTTATAGGATTTGTAGCGATAATCATAATTATTGCAATAACATTATTATCAGTAGATGGAAAATCTACAAGACAGGATCAGTTGAATAAGATAGTTTCGGCAGCGGTAAAGCAAACGGTGAAAGAAAGTCAGATAAAAGGGCAAAGTAACATCAATTCAGACAAAGAAATGGTGGCTTCTTTTATACAGAATATGTGTGTGTCCTTTAAAAGTGACGGTGATATAAACATTGAGATAATGGGAGTTGACTATAAAGAAGGAATGCTGGATGTTCTTGTAACAGAAAAATTCACCTACTTAAATGGTAAGCAGGCAAAAATTTCTACAAGAAAATGTGCAATTTATCAATAATGTCAGTTCAGTTTAATACTGACTTCACCGGAAGAAAGCCATTTTGTGGAACCATCTTCCATTTCTACCTTAAGACGGCATGAATTGTCAATCTTTAATGCTTTGGCAGGAATGATTTTTGTGCCGTCTATGATGTTGATTTTTTTCCCAATAAGAAGTGAGCGGTCAATATATTCTTTAACGTAGGATTTTGAGTGGAAATCTTTGTAATAGTCCATAAAGTAATCCAGTAAATGACCCACTAATATGCTACGTTTGTTTATTGAATCTGTATTGGTATCAAAAATAGCAGTTGCAATATTGTCAATGTCTTTTGGAAAACCACCTTCAGGGAAACATACATTTATACCTATACCCACAATGGCATAGTCAAGTTTTGATGTCTCAATATTAAAGGAGGCTTCGGTTAGAATTCCACAAACTTTTTTGTTATCAATAAACACATCATTGACCCATTTAATCTGAGCTTTTTTATTGCAGATATCTTCAATAGCTTTTGACACGGCAACTGCAGTAGATGTTGTAAGGAACAAAGCTTCTTCTGCAGGAATGTCAGGGCGAAGAAGTATACTGATGTACAATCCTGTATTGGCAGGGGAATAGAAAGATTTTCCCATACGTCCTCTTCCGGCAGTCTGCTCCTGAGCTATAATGACAGTTCCCTCATCAGCTCCCTGTTCGGCCAATTCTTTTAAAAAGGTGTTGGTTGAAGATACAGATGGATAAACAGTAATGTTCAAATCTGAATGCATATGCTGTTTGATACTGAATGATGATAAAATATCACTTTCCTGTGCCAGACAATATCCACGGTTTGGAATAGCATCAATTTTGTAGCCGTTATTTTCCAAAGTCTTGATTGCCTTCCAAATGGAATTGCGACTAACATTTAATACCTCAGACAATTGTCCGCCTGATATATATTCGCCTTTATGATTTTCCAATTCTTTTAAAACTTCATCTTTTACACTCATATAACTTCTCCTTTAAGGTGGTAACCTCTCTCCCTTCGGTCAGCGGTCATGTGGTAACGCCCTCTCCCTTTGGTCAGCGGCTATGTGGTAACGCCCTTTCCCCTCGGTCAGCGCCAATAATAGTATATCATTGGAAATATTCAATATCAATACAGCAGTAAAAAATGTCACCTAAAATACAAAATAAGGTTGACAATTTAAAACGCCTGGTCTACAATGGTGACGTTTGGTAACAGAAATACAAATAAAAAGTGAAGAAGAAGGGAGAATGTAGTGGCAAAACCAACAGCCATTACAGTATACAAAAGATGAGTAATAAATCAGTTTTATCAGTACAAAATATGGTATTAATTGCAGTGTTTACAGCAATTATTGCAGTATGTTCATGGATTAGCGTTCCAATTGGACCTGTACCATTTACACTACAGACTTTTGCAGTATTTGTAACAGCAGGACTTCTTGGAACAAAAAGAAGTGAAATCTCAATTATAGTATTTATTATACTTGGAACAATTGGTGTTCCTGTATTTGCAGGATTTTCTTCAGGCCCCGGGGTTATTGCAGGACCAACAGGAGGATATATTGTAGGATTTTTACTTACAGCATTAATCATAGGATTGCTAATGAAACTTGCAAAAGGAAAAAGCGAAATTACAAAAATTGTTATTACAGTTGTGTCAATGATATTAGGAGACATTGCATGTTTTGCTGTTGGAACAGTTTGGTTTATGGTAGTAATGAAGATGAATTTATCAGCTTCTCTTACACTGTGTGTTGTTCCGTACATTGTACCTGATTTAGCAAAAATCATTGTAGCAACAATTATTGTAAACAGATTAAAGAAATATGTTAAAATATTCAATTAGGTGGATTTAATAGAAATGTCAGAATACTTAATCAGACCCCATCATTTACTATGTTTACAGTTTTTTGAGGGCCAGGGATACAGTGAAGAGTTTGTTGAAAACATGACAGAAATTCACAGAACATTACACAGTGAGAATCCAACAGTTATTATTACAGAAGGTGTGGATGATTTGTGCAGAAAGTGTCCTAACAGTGAAAATGGCAAGTGTGTAAAAGAAAGTTCTATATGTGAAAATGACAATAGAACGCTTGAAGCGTTAAACATAAAAGTAAATGATAGAATGAAATGGAACAGTATAAATAGCGAAGTTAAGGAGAAAATTCTGGATAAACATTTGGTAAAAGATGTGTGTAGAACATGCAGATGGTCAGTTATATGTGATAAATATATCTGAAAAATTTCTGTGTTACACAGTTATGTGTATCTTTTTTACATACAATAGTAATATCTTTATGAACCATTATATTTTTTAAAGTATAAATAATATTATGTAAAACGTCTTTGCATTTAAAAAGAATGCAGAGACGTTTTTAATATAATAAGAAAATCCTTTACAATTTCTTATTATATTAAAAACGTTCCACCAGGGATGCATACTAGTGTGAGAAGAAAATAGTTGCGTGACAACATACATTTGGTTCGTAGAATGTCGAAAGCCACATTCTTTGCTCTAAATATATATCTTTTTTGTACAATGAATATGTGGATAGAAAGGACAAAATATGATACACTAACAGTTATGGGAAATTGGTAAAAATTTCAGATTAAATAATCAGAATATATATATAAACAAGTGAGGTAGTAAAATGAAAATTAGTGATTTGCAGCAGTATGAGATTATTCTTAATAAGCATATTGATGAAGTAAATTCAGATGCTTACTTATTAAGACACAAAAAGTCTGGTGCCCGTATTGTAATACTGTCAAATGATGATGATAATAAAGTTTTTAATATTGGTTTTAGGACACCGGTTACGGATGATACAGGAGTGCCACACATTATTGAGCATACAGTATTGTGCGGCTCAGATTCATTCCCTGTAAAGGAACCATTTATGGAGTTAATCAAAGGTTCTTTAAACACATTTTTAAATGCAATGACATATCCTGACAGAACAGTTTATCCTGTTGCAAGTTATAATGATAAGGCAGGCGAGTGGTCTGATGACTCTTCTTCCTATTATGTAGATGAAGATGAGGCAGGCGTTTACAATGGAACCGGCAGATGGGTCCAGGATAATGTTGGCTGGTGGTATTCCTATTCAAGCGGCGGTTATCCATCCAATGGCTGGAAGCAGATCAATGGAGCATGGTACTACTTTAATACATCCGGTTATCGTCAGACTGGCTGGGTAAGAGTAGACAGACAGTGGTATTACTTAAATGGTGATGGTGTAATGACTACCGGCTGGCAGCTTGTAGGAGGCCAGTGGTATTATATGAACGGAAGCGGTGAAATGCAGACCGGCTGGCAGGCAGTAGGCGGTAAATGGTACTATCTGGATCCAACGGGTGCAATGAAGACTGGCTGGCAGCAGTTAGGCGGCCAGTGGTATTATCTGAATGGCAGTGGTGAGATGACTACCGGCTGGCAGGCAGTAGGCGGCAGATGGTACTATATGGGTTCCAATGGTGTTATGTATGCAAATACCTGGACACCTGACGGACGATATGTAGATGGCTCCGGTGCCTGGGTACAGTAAGAATCAGCAGACAGCAGAAGGACCAAAAGAAACAGTGGTGATCCTGTCTTCTTTACGGGAATAGAGATAGACCTGATTGGAAAGACGGTCTTCGGCAACTACTTCTGTCTGGTTGATATGAGTCACCAGATGCCCCAGCTCATCATAAGATAGCGGGTCATCATCAGGAAGCAGAAGAACTTCATGAATGCTGGAGGGAAGGATCAGAATGTTACGGTCCATCCCTTCAGCAAAATTTTTTATAACATCTTTGTAAAGGATGCAGGCAGCGCCATTGATCCCATTCTGGTTGGTGAGAACATAAAAAGGAGTTTCCGGGAAAGCTGGCTGATGTTGCAGGTGTTTGGGATCAAGGGACTCCAGGATACAGGCCATGCTGGATATAACAGGAGGAAAAAGCCTGGGAGTGTTTAAAAGAGAGTCGTGGTAGAGATCATGGACTGTAACACCCCAGGTTTTCATATGGTGATCAGAAATAGCTGCGGTCATGATGCCGTTTTCATTTTCCTGTATGTACAGATAAAAGACAATGGCAAGATCCATCCAGGGAATATGAGGCATTGTTTTTAAAAGGGATTGATTGGAAGAAGCGTTGATCAGACGGAAAGCAATGTGGGAACGGAGAGAGTCATAGTCAGACAGGACCAGCTTGTTAAGAATGGGAGGCCAGCTGCTTTCGTAGTAGGCTGTGAGCAGCTTCTGGATGATCTCCTCCATTGAAGTTCCGTTTAAATACTGTTCATAACAGGAGTTCAGATAAATGGAAGGAGCAATGGTGCCGTTACCTTTTGCAATGCACAGACCGTCCAGGATAAGACCATTATTTTTCTGGACTTTCCGCAAGGTAAGGGAATATCCGTCTCCTAAAGCCTGTTCCATCTGTTCTTTTACTGTGTTGAGAAATGTGTCGTATACCAAAAGATATACCTCCTAAAAATAATATTTATGAAAACTGCCCAGGCAGATCCATAGCAAAATCATTTGTAAAAATAAAGTAGCCGGGATATAAAATAAGGAGTAAAATAATAGAAATAAGAATTATAAAAAATAAAATGAATGAAATTATGATGAGATTACAGATTGACAGATAATAGAAGATATATTGAAATATATGTAATCAGAATAAGGGATGGGGGAGGATTTGTCAAGGGAAAGACCGAAAAAGGGTAATAAAAAAATGCGTCTGAGAGGAATCGAACCTCCGCACGCGGCTCCGGAGGCCACTGCTCTATCCACTGAGCTACAAACGCATCTCTTGTATAATACTATATTTTCACTAAAACTTCAAGTATCAATTTGAAAAAGAAGTTCATTCAAAATTTATTACAATTTAGAGGAGAAAGATGAAAAAGAAAAGAATTATGGCAGCAGGACTTGCTGTTATCATGGCGTTTACAGGAACTGGATGTCAGAAAATTTTAAAGGGAGAACCAGCAGAGACAACGTCAAAGGAAAGCCAGGAAGCGGATGCAGCAACAAAAGAAAGTGTAAATGAAAGTGAAAGTGGTGCAGAAGAGTCAGAAAGCGGACCAGAGACGGAAGAAAATGCAGAGTCAAAAAAAACGAATGACGGTATGCCACAGATGTTACATCCCTATATCCATACAGACAGTGCAAATGGATATGCAGACAGTGCAGATGGCAGCGTTCAGGTAAGTTACAGTCTGAAAACAGGGGGACTTGTGTTAAGCGATGAGGAAGCGGCTGCTTATCCGAAGCTGAATCAGGCGCTGGCTTTGGAGTATGACACATTAAAAAAGAGTGCAGAAGAAGATCTGGAAAACCTGAAAACATCGGCAGAGGAGATGGTTGAATATGTACAGGAGGATAGTAATATGCAGCTGTCAGCTGTGTATACACCCGATATCCTTCGCGCAGATGAAAATGTGGTAAGCTACGAGCTGTTTTATTATGACTATTACGGCGGAGCCCATGGATACAATTCCTATACAGGTCTTACTTTTGATACAAAAACCGGGAAAAAGCTGGGTTTTTATGATGTGATCACAGATGAAGATAAGGTGAAATCCGGGATCGTACACGAACTAAAAGACAAGTATGCCAGCGAAGAAGGTCTGGTAGAGAACAGTACTCCTGAGGAAGATGCAGATGTATTTTTTGAATGTATCAATACACCACAGGACAATGGTGCTGTTGCCTGGAGTCTGGGGACAGACCGTCTGAATATTTATTATAATCCTTATACGATTGGTTCCTGGGCTTTAGGTCTTAT